>Ga0154579_105_pt1 | contig 166994 bp, 181 predicted proteins | sample RifGroF2_FD_116008 | JGI IMG/M metagenome (GOLD analysis project Ga0154579, IMG submission 116008) | Clostridiales bacterium GWF2_36_10
TATATAAACTTATACCGATCATACACATTTCGGATTTGATGCTTATATAGCTCATAAAAAGCCAGTTAAGATAGCTATATGCAACAATTATCATCAGTAACACTTATTCGACATAAGTCAATGTATTTTGTTTAAAATTATGCTTTACCAATCATTTCTAATTTTTATTTATTTTTTTTATAAAAATAAAAACTATTGACAAAATAACTAATATATGTTAATATTGAATAAAAATAAAAAAAGGAGTATATATAACAATGAAGAAAAATATCATTCTATTTGTTTCTTTAGCGTTACTGTTGGCAATAACAGTATTTCCTGTACAAGCTGCAGACAAAGTTATTAACTTAATCGATGAAGGCGAAGCAACCTGGACAAACAACGAAGCTAATGGTAATGCAATTACTGTGAATTTTACTGATGGTAAATTAATTGCAAAAGCACCCGGTTCATGGCCTTGGGTTACAGCAGCATTAACAACTCCAATAGTATTAAGCGCAGATGATAACGCAACTATCAATCTTAAGTTTAAAGTTGAAGATGCGACTGCATGTACTTCAATCCGTTTAATGTCAGGCGACCAGGCAATATACCTTCACCACTTTGTCGATGGAGCCACATATGATGGTTCTGGCGATATAACAGCAGGTGAATATGAGCTTTCTGCAAAATTGTTTGATCTTAAAGCATTCGCCGGAACAGCTGAGGATGTATATCTTGGTAAGAAGGATTTAGTTCTTGACGAATCAGGAAATTTAACCATCGATGGATTCCAAGTTTGGTGTTCTGGTGCATCCGAAGATATTACAGTTACTGTTGAAGAATTTGAAATTGTAATACCTGACAATGAAACATCTGAATCTGTTACCTCCGAAGAATCAGTTGTTTTAGAATCTGATACTTCTGAGTCACCTACAACAGGTGACAACGGATTTGTTGGAATCATAATTATAGCACTTGTTTCATTAACCTTTGCAGCAATTGTTGCAACAAAGAAACGTGCATAGTTTTTAACAACCTTTTAGAATTAAAAAATCTCACTTTCGCTTAAACGGAAGTGAGATTTTTGTTTTAATTATAATGATAATTATTAAATTCCTGTAATATCTTTTATAACTTCTCCTGCCATAATTAAACCTGCAACCGATGGAACAAACGAAATACTCCCAGGAACTTGTCTTCTGACTGTACATTTACGCTTTGTTTCGGGAGGGCAGATACAGCCTGCTTTGCAACTGTTTTTCATATCCTCTAAAGGCTCACATACTTCTTCTTTTGAATAGACTACTTTCAACCTTTCAACGCCACGCTTACGAAGCTCGTGTCGCATAACCTTTGCCAATGGACATACAGAGGTCTTATAAATATCGGCTACTTCGAATTTTGTTGGGTCAAGCTTATTTCCTGCTCCCATACAGCTTATTATCAGAGTATTTACTTTTTTGGCACATTCAATCAAAATTAGCTTTGCAGTAACGGTATCGATAGCATCTACAACATAAGAATAATCACAAAAATTGAATTGATTGGCACTCTCCGCATCAAAAAAGTATTTGTGGGTAATTACATTTATATCAGGATTTATATCCAAAAGTCGTTCCTTCATAACATCGACTTTCAATTTTCCTACGGTAGAATGTGTGGCGATCAACTGACGGTTGATATTTGTAAGGCAAACGGTATCGTCATCGATTAAATCAATTGCTCCGACACCGCTTCGTGCCAGTGCATCAGCAGTATATGAGCCAACACCGCCAATACCAAATACAGCAACTCTTGACTTAGCTAATTTTTCCATTGCATCTTTCCCAAGTAAGAGTTCAGTTCTTGAAAATTGATTTAACATAAAATACTCCTTTATTATAACCTGATAAATATCTTACCATCGCTTATTCTTATTGTCAATGTAAATCCTATACATTATTTTATATATAATGCCGATAATGGAAATACTACCTTAAAAGGGGTGTAAAGTCTGAAAGAAAACTTTCAGACAAAGAATTTTGTGACTTTTACATCGAATAATATGATGTATATTTGACTTCTGCCAAAAATCCGCAATACGCAGGAACCAGCACAAAACTCCGCGCTCCGACGAAAGGATGGCAATAAAAATGGCAGTTTCGCATAAATCGGTTATTTCGTTTGGACTTGTAGCAATACCTGTTGCGATGTATACAGCAACTCAGGATAACGATATTCATTTTAACCAGCTTCATAAAGAGGATAACGAGCGTATTAAATATAAAAAAACCTGTTCAAATTGCGGTAAAGAAATTACTTCCGATGATATTATTAAAGGGTACGAATACGATAAAGATCATTTTGTGATAGTTACCGATGAAGAAATCGAGAAAATTAAAACCGAGAAAGAGCGGTCTATTCAAATCCTTCACTTTGTTCAACTAAATCAGATATCTCCTGTTTTTTACGAGAAAACTTATCAGGTTATTCCCGAGCTAGGCGGAGAGAAGGCGTTTGAGCTTCTTCGTGCGGCTCTCATAGCAGAACAGAAGATTGCTATAGGAAAGACTGTACTTGGCACTAAGGATACACTCATGGCTATTATACCGCGTGAAGACGGAATGTTAATTTCAAATATGTTCTACCAGGACGATATAAAGGAATTACCCAAAGGTTATAACAAGCCTGAAGTAGCGGAACCGGAGCTTGCCATGGCAAAAATGTTAATTAATTCTATGGCAACACCATTCAATCCTTACGATTATAAAGACGAGTATCAGATTAAACTTCGTGAGCTTATTGAAGCGAAAATATCCGGCAGAGAGATTATATCTCCAAAGTCTGAGAACAAGGGTAATATTATCAACCTTATGGATGCATTAAAAGCAAGTGTTGAGCAAGCGAAAAATGCCACTGAAGCAGAGAGAAAGCAGGCATGACGGATTTATTTGAAACAAAGATTATCAAGCCGATGCTGATAAGCGAAATGGCAGAAGCCTTTGACAGCCCAGATTATATCTACGAGTTAAAACTTGACGGAGAAAGGTGCATTGCATATTTGGACCCACATACTGGCACCGAGCTTCGAAACGCAATGCAAAAATGCTGACTAAAGTTCCTGAACTATCAGAGCTCCACAGGCAGGTAATATGCCGTTGTATTCTTGATGGTGAATTGATTGTTATAAAGGAAGGAAAGCCTGATTTCTTTGAGATACAAAGGAGATCGGTCACCTCTAACGACTTCAAGATTCATCTACAGGCTTCGAAACTACCTGCCAGTTATATTGCTTTTGATGTATTATATTACAATGATCACGAAACGAATTATTTGACTTTAACCGAACGTAAAAAGATACTTGATGGACTTATTCAAGAGAACGAACGGTTTTCAGTTTCGCGTTATATCGAACAAAACGGTATAGCATTTTATAAACTTGCTGCAGAGCAGGGTTTGGAAGGCATTGTTGCAAAACGAAAAGACAGCAAATACTACTTCGACAAGCGAACAAAAGATTGGATAAAGATAAAAAATCTTCTTGACGAAGATTTTGTTGTATGCGGATATATTCAAAAAGAAAACAATGTTATAAGTGTCGTTTTAGGACAATACCATAACGAAAAACTTATTTATAAAGGTCATGTTACACTTGGTGTGTCAACAGACGATTTTTGCATTATGGTTTCTCAAAAAAAGCAGGATAATTCTCCTTTTATTGAATTGCCAACTGGAAACGAAGAAGCTGTATGGATTGAGCCAACACTGGTTTGCACAGTAAAATTCATGATGAAAACAGAATCTGGTTCAATGCGTCAGCCGATATTCAAAGGACTAAGGTTTGATAAACTTGCGTTTGAGTGTGTGATTAATACTACTTCTCTTAAGAAACAGTAAGAAAAATTCATCAAAAAAATCCTATAAATAATCTGGCAATTAAATGTTAAAATTTTTTATAGTGCTATTTGCCAGATTAATAGAGACTTTTCCTCGAATTTATCACTGTTTCTAATTCGAATTAGTACAAGTTATTTATAAAAAGTATAGGGACTTATTAAATAATTATAAAATATTTTTATTGACATTTTGTATAAAAAAGACATATAATTTATAAAAGAATTACAATTTAATATTATATTAAGGAACAAGAATATGAATAAAATAAGAATCAACCTACAGGATCTTTTGTTGTGTTTATCCAATGCGCAGGATTTAGTTTCTCCTCAGCTTTCTAATCACCATCAGCAGGTTGCCTATCTTTCTTTTCGATTGGCGGAGCAGATGAAGCTCTCTGAAGTAAAGCATAAAAACATCTTTATCGCTGCGTTGGTGCACGATATAGGTGCACTTTCAATCGAAGAAGAATTAGAGGTTATTGAAACTGAACCATTAAACGTAAACAACCACGCTTTTAAAGGTGCAAAGCTTCTCGAAGAATTTAAACCACTACGTGAAGAATCTATTTTAATAAAGTTTCATCACCTACCTTGGAATAATGGTGAAGGAAGCCAATATATGGGTAGTGAGGTTCCTTTTGAGAGCCATATTATACATCTTGCAGATCGTGTTTGTGCAAAAATCGGATCAACAAAGAATGTGCTTTCGCAACTACCGAATATTCTTTCGGAAATTAGTAAAGACAGAAACACTATATTTGAACCGAATACAGTGGATGCTTTGATTACCTTAAGCAAAAAAGAATACATATGGTTGGATTTAATATCACGTTCACCAGTTAAAAAAATACCTGAGGATATTTTTAATATTCTGGTCTTGAGAGTAGAAGATGTTATAGACCTCTCATTTGTTTTTTCAAAAATAATTGACTTTAGAAGTAAATTTACAGCACGTCATTCCGCAGGAGTAGCTAAGACAGCACAGAAACTTGCAGAGCTTACAGGCTTTTCTACGTTAGAATGTGATATGATGCTCATTGCAGGTTATTTACACGATCTGGGAAAATTAGCAGTAAGAAATGAAGTGCTGGAAAAGTGTGCAAAACTAGACGAAGATGAGTTTAATGAAATACGCTCGCACACCTATTATACATACCAACTGCTTGATAATATTCCACAGTTTGACACAATTAAGACATGGGCATCCTACCACCACGAGAAATTAAATGGAAACGGATACCCCTTTCATATCGAGGGAAAAAATCTATCATTAGGAGCACGGGTAATGGCGGTGGCAGATGTTTTTACAGCTATAACGGAAAACAGACCGTATCGTAAAGGTATGGAAGATACGCAAGCTATGGAAGTACTCAACAATATGGTAACAAGCGGTGCGCTTGATGGTAAAGTGATAGGTATATTACTCGAAAATTTTCATACAATTAATGATCTGCGTGAGGATGCTCAACAAAAAGCATCCGAGCAGTATAAAAACTTTCTGCTCACTTAGTAATTCGTTTTATTAAGAGAAATATATTGGTGGCTTTAATACTACCTAGGGAAAGATTCCTGCCTCTTTTTTAATGAAAAATATTATTCAGGTTTGGGCATAGATTTTCCTGCTTCGATTAGCACCTTATTTCGCATCATGAATATGCTTTGAACCAACATAAGAATACCTGTTCCGATAAGCAACCATTCAATTTTAATTAAATCAGCTAACGGGCCATATACAAGCATTGCAAGCGGCATTACACTGCTTGAAATCATACTTAGAACGCCAAAAACTCTACCTAGAAAATTCCCTTCAACCTTTTCTTGAATTAAGACCGTTAAAGGTGTGTTAAACATGGGTAATGCAAGTCCAACCAAAACCATTAATGAAGAGTAAATCCAAAAAACAGGAATAACGCCAAGTATCAATGTGCAAAAAGCAATAACAAAGTTTGATAGCACCATAGTATAAAGCCTGTTTTTAAAGCCGCCCCATGATGCTATTAAAATCCCACCCACCATCATGCCGAGTGAAAAGGTTACTTCAATTGTTGTTAAACGCCAAACATCATCGCCAAAACTGCGTGTTACCTGCAATGGAGTAAGAAATGCTAAAGGTGCGATTAATATAAAGTAAAACGCACAATATTTAAATATTGTCTTTACAAAACCATGGTTCTTGATATAGATTATACCTTCGCGCATATCTCCATAATAACTGGTTTTATGTTTCTCAAGGGCTTTTGAGTGAGCAGGAATATGTAAGAATAAAAATAGTATAGAGATTGCAATCGCTGCAGTAAAGACATCTATAAAGAAAATAATGTCGATTGTAGCTATACTCAATAACGCTCCGCTGAGTAACGGTGATAAAAGTGAAACCAAGGACTGTATACTGCTGTTTATTCCGTTTACTTTAATCAATTTATCCTCCGGAACTAGCTGGGGAAGTAAGGCACCAACAGCCGGTGTTTGAATTCCTGCACCAAAAGAACGTATTGCAGATGCCACAAAAAGCAGCCAGATATCATCGAAGCCAATTATAAACAAAATCGCTAAAACTAAAGTCGAAATTGCTATCAGAGTATCAGACAAAATAATAAGAGTTTTTCTGTTAAAACGATCTGCCCATACTCCTGCAAATGGCGATATAAAAAGTGTAGGTAAAAAACCGCAGATAATTGATATGGTCATCATTATACCGGATTTTGTTTCCAATGTTATATACCAAATAATTGTATATTGAACCAGCATTGAGCCAAAAAGCGAAATAGTCTGACTTGATAAAAATAGTATTGTATTCTTTTTCCAATTGCTTATATTGTTCAAGATGCTGCTCCAATCAATTTATCGGTTTAAAATTCCAGTTGTTTATTTCATTTTTAAGAAAAGTTAAGTCAATATAATCCTCTGCAACCTGTTTTTTTAGTAAAGTGGAGGTTATATATTTGTCATACTTAGGTTCTTTATATTCAAACTGTTTTTTTAGCTGACGAATATCTTTTTCATCAATTACATTTTCAGGTGACTTATCTGCATTGATTATCGCTTGTATTTCCTGAAGAAATATTGCAGCATCGCTATTTTCCATTTTAAAAGTAATGAAATAAGGTCTTATACCGCCAATTTTCTTAACACTGTAATCGTCGCTGTCTGTCCGTGTCATATATTTTCTGATTATCTTCAAAAGCGTATAATAACTAATATGTCCCATCCATGGAAAGAGACAAAGAATGTTGTTGCCGATATTTATAATATTTACCTTGTCAAGCTCGTGTTCTCTTGCCAGACGACGTGCTTTTTTTATACTTTCCCGTGCTTTCTCCTGTAAGTATGTGTATTCGGTATCTTCAAACAATACCTGCTTCATGCGTTGTAAAACTCTGTTGTGTACAATTGCTCTGTCACCATGCCAGAAAAGACGGATTTTTCGCTTTGTTTCTTCTACAAAAACTAGCTTTTTTTGGTTGTCAACTGCGGTTACTATCCAGCATTTTCCTGCGATTGTGATATATTGAGAGGGGGGAACAGGGTCCTCTATCGTACCGATCTTTTTGGAACCCTCCATTACGACCCATGCTTCTTCTTCGGTAAAAACAGCAAAGAACTTAAAGGTATTTATTATTTTCTCACCCTCAAGTCCGATAATAAGCCCTCTCTCCTCGGTTAATTGAAGATGATCAAGCTCTATAAGGTGCATAACCATATCACGGAAATCGTCCTCGGAGATATGCTCAAAACTTTTCATCGATAAAACACTATTAACCAAAGCTTGTGGAGACAATTCACCTGCGGCAGCAATATTGCTCATTATCTGCTGATACAGCATATTAAGCGGATATTTAAGAATTTTTGGCGGCTCCATCCAGCGCTCTTCAAGATAAAGCTGAAGCATTGCAATTATTTGTAGTAATCGCCATGGAAACTTCTCAGGCATAGGAGCTCTGTTTTCGTCCGATGGAAACTCCCAATCCAAGAACAGCATCTCGGGAATGTTACCACGTCTGCCTGACCTTCCAAGCCTCTGTACAAGGCTGGTTATTGAAATAGGTGCGCCAACTTGTATAACACGCTCAAGTCTGCCGATGTCGATACCCATTTCTAGTGTTACTGTTGCTCCAGTTACTATCGGACCTTCCGATTCTTTCATTTCCGATTCGGCAAACTCACGCAAGGTGCTTGAAATACTGCCGTGGTGAACATGATAGACATCCGGGTCGCCGTTTATTGCAGCCATATATTTCATATTGGCGATAATTCCGTCGGCGTGTTCTCTGCCGTTGGAAAAAATTATACAACGCTTACCAAGGCTTTTTTCATAAAGATAAACCCATGCAGGATCATTAAAAGGTGTCATATCTGTTTCAAGTACTGGCTGGGTAAAATGATCGACCGAAAGCTTAATTTTCTGATGGGCATTCTTTCCGGAGACAACAATAACTGGAGCATTTGTTCCAGAAGAGAGCCAATTTTCGGCAAGTGTATAATCACCGAGTGTAGCCGAAAGTCCTATTCTGCGAGGGTTTGTTCTGATGTATTTTTTTAGTCTCTCAAGTTGACATAATACTTGAATTCCTCTGTCCGAACCCATAAAAGCGTGAACTTCGTCGATTATAACAAATCTCAAATCTCCGAAAAGGCGAGTTAAATCACGGTTACGATTTAATAACATACATTCAAGGGATTCGGGTGTTATCTGTAAAACGCCGGACGGTTCTCTGATGACCGCACTTTTTTTGCTCTGCAAAATATCTCCGTGCCAGCAGTTTACAGGGATATCAGCTTCTTTTAGAAGGTCATCCAGTCTGTAAAATTGGTCGTTCAAAAGTGCTTTCATAGGTGCAATATACAAAATTCCGATTGATGCAGAGGGGTTTTCCTCAAGAGTTGTGAGCGCAGGTAAAAAGGCTGCTTCTGTTTTACCCGAAGCAGTCCCTGATGAAAGCAGAAGATGAGCATTTGTATCAAAAATAACGCGACACGCTTCCTCCTGGATTTCGTTCAACGAACTCCAGTTATTTTTGTAGATGTATTCTCTTATAAAAGACGATAACCTTTGAAAGTAACTCATAATATAACCTAATTTTCATCATGGCAAGTCCAGTTATTTACAGCGGCTCTTAATCGGTCGAGGTCGATATAATCGTTAATTATTGCTTTTTTAAGTAAGTTAAGTGGTATAAACTCGTCAAACTTGGGTGTTTTATATTCGTATAATCTTTTTAATTCCAATACATCCTCATCGGTAAGCATATATTCAAGGTTTATTGGTTGATTTATTGCTTTTTTAAATTCATCTAAAAAGCTGTAAGAAGTAGCTTCACCACTACCTAACTTTAAGGTTATAAAGTATGGAGGTTGTCCTCCCACACTTTTTATATTAAGCATATAACCGCAGAGTTTTTTTATAAGCAACATAATTGTGTAATACTCGATATTGCCCATCCAAGGGAAGATACAAACACTTTTTCCACCCATGCTGACAACATTATATTTGTCAAGCCCTGTGTTACGAACGAGGAAATATGCTTCCGCCATGCGTTCCTTAGCTCCTTTTTGAAGATAGGGATATTCTTTTTGTTCCACAAATATCTGACGCATACGTTCAAGAATCTTACCGTTTGTCTTTAGGTTACCACCTTGCCAGAAGGTTTTTATCTTACCTTTAATGCGTTTTACATTAACAACCTTACTCTTCATATCAACATCAAGCACCTCCCACGATCTTCCGGCGAGCGTCATTCTCTCACCGGGCGGAGGTGGTACTTCAATTCTGCCGATAGTGTTTGATTCTGCGATAACAGTATAATCGTCCTCCTCGGGGAAAACTGCGTAAAATTTAAAGTTGTTTACTATCTTCTCGCCTTTTAAGCCGATTATCATACCGCCTTCTTCGGTAAGCTGAAGATGATCGCTCTTTATAAGTAATTGTAAAAGCTCACGGTAATCGTCATGCGAGATATATTTAAACGCAGCCATACCTAGCACTCGTTTAGCAAGCAGGGCAGGGGAAGCCTCTCCAAGCTCTGCAAGCACACTCATTGTCTGATGGTAAAGCATACTTAGAGGGTATTTTAGCTTTCGGGGCTGCTCAATCCAATGTTCTTCTATATATAATTGAATAATTGCAATATTCTGCAGCAGCTTCCATGGCAACCGCAAGGGTAATAAGGGTAACCCAGATGGTTTTTCCTCACGGCAGACAAACCACATCTCGGAAGCGTTCCCTCGTCTGCCAGAACGTCCAAGACGCTGTAAAAAGCTGGAAACCGAATTGGGTGCATCTATCTGAATAATTCGCTCAAGTTGTCCGATATCAATACCCATTTCGAGGGTAAGAGTTGCACCGATTACAATCGGTCCGAGCGACTCCTTCATTTCGCTTTCGGCTGCTTCACGCAGCGAAGCCGAGATACTCCCATGATGAACAAAATATATATCTGGCGAATTTCTAAGCTCGGCAATCTGGTGTAACATAGCTATCGAATATTCCGCCTGATCACGCATATTGGAGAAGATGATACACTTCTTGTTCAAGCTCTTCTCGTATATATATTCCCAGAATGCACTAGATTTTGTTTGTTCTTCTTCGGGTTCTTCTACCGGAGCCGATAAATCCGTAGTTGGGATATTTTCTTCCTTCGGCGGTTCAATTGGGTCATAAAAATGCTCAACCGATAGCTTTATTTTTTGGGTTGCGGCATTTATATAAGGGGTTATAACCTCTCTGTCGGTTCCGGAAGCTAACCACTGTTCGGCTTTTGTATAATCACCCAGCGTTGCGGAAAGTCCTATTCTGCGAGGTGAGGTGCGGAGGAAACGCTGTAACCGTTCAAGCTGACAGATAACCTGTATTCCTCTGTCCGTACCCATAAAGCTGTGAACCTCATCGATTATAATATATCTAAGGTCACCGAAAATACGTACCAGATCACGGTTTTTATTAATAAGCATACTCTCAAGCGATTCAGGTGTAATCTGCAAAACGCCTTGAGGATTTCTAAGTAGTTTTTGCTTATGGCTGATTGAGACATCTCCGTGCCAGTGCCAAACAGGGATATCAGCTTCGTTAAGTAGGTCGTTCAATCTGAAAAACTGATCGTTAATAAGTGACTTCAACGGAGCGATATATAAAACACCTACAGACATGGGCGGATCGTTAGTAAGCTCAGTGAGTACAGGCAGAAACGCCGCTTCTGTTTTTCCCGAAGCGGTTCCTGTATTTAACAAAAGATGAGCATCGGTATTGAAAATAACCTTGCAGGCTTCAACCTGTACCTCACGTAGCTCTGTCCAGTTGTTTCTGTATATAAAATCCTTTATAAACGGGGCAAGCCTGTTAAAAAACTCATTATTTTCAGTATTCATAATATGCTCCATTCCTTCCTCGGTGGTGTAAACCAACGAAAGTGGGAATTGTGCTGTTCCGGCGAAAGCCGGATTAATGCACCTCTTGCATTAAGATCACAAAACCGTAGTTTGAAAATTTATTTTCAAACTTTTCATAGCACAAACACCGCAGAATCATCATCATCGTTATCTATTTCGTTTTCATTTATTGGGTTTGTTTTGAAAATATCACCTGTAAGCATATTCTCAAAGGAAATGTTACTTTGTTGCTTTATTATATTAAGAATACCGATAAAATCCCTGATTATCTCACGTGGGGTAAGTAATTCATCAGCACCCACTCTTTTTGAGACTGTTTGCATAAACGCAATCAAATTGTCCTCGGTCACCGTACTTTTATAATTATAATGCTGCTCGTGTATATCAAGTACCTTTAACAACAACACATATATCTCTTCGTTAGAGATTCTGTCAAGGTGAATTATAGGACTTTGCATATCCCTAAGACCTTCCTTGACAAACCTTGTAGTCGCAAGACGGGTTTTTAACGCCTCGTAGCTGAAAAGACCTCTCCTGTTATCCTCAACAAACTGAGGTGTACCGCAGAGGTAAATACCCAGTCCATTTGAGCGTCCCTGCATTGTATCGTTAAAAATAGTAAGAAGTTTTTCGTAATTGTTGTTTCTTGCTATTGAGTTCGATATTTTATATAGATTAACTCCCTCATCCACAAGCATTATAAAACCGCTATAACCAATTTGCTTGACAAATGCGGACATTAATTTTATATAATCAAACCATGTGTTGTCATCAATAATAATTCTAACACCAAGCTCAGTATTAGCTTCGGTTTTGGTGGTATATTCACCTCTGAACCACTTAAGTGCATAACTTTTTATATCCTGATTACCAGTTTTGCAACCATTCCAATAAGTTGTCATAACTTTTGCAAAGTCGAACCCATGCACCATGGAGTCCATACTGTTAATAATTTGTAAAATACGTATTTCGACCTGTGAGGAAAATGAAGGATCGGAGGCTGTTATATTCTGCTCCTTCATAACCTCCATCTGTACTTGTGAAATCCATTTTTCGAGAATAGAAGATAAAGCACCGCCATCTGGCCGTACCTTGGTGGAAAGATTCTGTATTAGTTCCCTGTAAGTTGCTAGTCCTTGACCTTTATTACCGCACAGCTTACGTTCTGGTGAGAGGTCTGCGTCGGTGACAATATAATTCCGTTCCATAGCATAATTACGGATTATCTGAAGCAGAAAGCTCTTTCCACTGCCGTATCTACCGACTATCAACCTGAAAATAGAGCCGCCTTCTTTTATATTCGTCAAGTCGTTTAAAAGTGTTTCTATTTCATTTTTACGCCCCACAGCTATATACTCAAGACCAATTCGTGGTGTAACACCCGAACCGATAGAATTTATCAACGCTGTTGACACTCTTTTTGGAATCGTAACTTCACTCATATAAACCTCCACGCCCTGTCAGGCATAAATAGTAATGAAAAATTCGTGGAGGTACGCGCCAATGTACCTCTATTTCTTGCATTATTCACGCTATAGCTCCTGTAATACTAGTGTTTCGCCCTCAGTTATAATAACAATATCACCGTAACAATCGATTGCAGCTTCGTTTATATTGTCAATTTCCATCTGCACAAAAACTCCGTTAAAAGCGTCTGACAACTCGGAAAGCTGCAAAGAATCTCCCTTTTTAATAACAAAGGTTAAAATCTGTTGTTGTATATCGGTGAGTTTATGCAATAAATCGTTATAAGGAATATCGAAAACGACTTTTTGTTTGAACTTTTCATCAGTTTCCTTTATAAATTCGGGTACAGTAATAATATTTTCTGATGTTTCTGTTATTACTGAACTTTCCTCGGACAGCAGCTTGTCTCTGATAATATTGGAATGGTCGATAAGCTCTTTAATTTTTGTTCTATCTATTTCGATTTTAGTTCGCTCATTGATAATATTGTCGTTATATTTTGCATTTATAAATTTTTCGATAACCTTGCAGTATTCAGCAGAAAGCTCAGTTTTCAACTTGCCTTTGTATTCGGTAATTTTTCGTAAGCAATTTTCGGTCTGTTTTATTATCGCCGTGATAAAAACTGTTAAAGCTTTATTGTTTAAAAAATCATTCTTATAATCATCAATCAGACGAACTTTTCCTTGATAAACAGCGTTCTGATATGGCATTTTCTTAAGTGTTTTTTGTGTTTTATATGTGTCAAAAATTCCTTTTTCCGTTTTTGTTTTTATATAATTGTTAAGATAACGAAAAACATCATTTATATAAGAAACAAAAAGTATTTGATGCTCACTGTTATAAAATTTACTACTTTTAAATTTATAATTTGAATATTTAACTAGAAAATCAGAAATATTCAAATACTCAAAACCTGTTTTTTCGAAAATCATATTAAGAACGATATAATCGGGTAAAAGACTTATTATCTCCGCATTATTTATTTTATCAATAATACTGTCCGATAAACCGTTCTGAAAATGGATGCTTATATAATCGGCAATCCAGCCGGATAAATATTTATCGATGTTATAATATTGCTTTCTGTAATTACTCCAGATTGAACAAAGCTTAATTAATCCGTCCTCACTGTTCTTAATACCGATCTCATTTATTAATTCATATATATAAATAAAGATGTAAGACAGTGCGGTATGCGGATATTCACCATTTCTGACCTGGCTACGCCAGTAAAAATACCATTTTAATTGTGCATCCGACATAACATCATATGTCGGCCAATAACAGGAAAACGGAACAAGGTGGGTAGGCTCGGCTACTTCATCAACAAGGCTTTGTGCCTGACTGACAAAGGTATTATTGACTGGACCTCTGTTTCTGTTAAATATAGAGTCCCTTAACCGTAAAAATTCACGTTGTTTATCTTCGGATTTTTGCTGTGTTTGGTTGGGAAATAATTGAAACTGCTCTATTTTATTTTCTGTTTCTTTTTGTTTTATATTAGTGTCGTTATTTTGATTTTTGACAGGGTTGTATATACTATTATTTATCTCAACAGTATAAAGCTCATCACTATCTCTCACTTCTGTACCACCCTATAAAACACTTTTAAATATTATTATAATTTTATATATTAAATATTATTATTGCACATTTGTTCGGATATGTCAATATTTATAATATATAAAAAAAGAACAACCTTACGATTGTCCAATTAATGTTTTATTATTCAATTGTTTTACCGTCTGCAAGTCGGATTATTCTTTCGTTTCCTGATAGAATCGAGGTATCATGCGTTGCCATTATTAATATTGAGTCTTTTTTGTGATTTTTAAGTGTGCTGATGACTTCACAAGCTGTCTGATGATCAAGAGAAGCTGTTGGTTCATCAGCAAAAATAACATCAGGATCATTCATTAAAGCTCTTGCGATGGCAACACGCTGACGTTGTCCGCCGGACATTTGATGCAGTTTTTTACTTATATGTTCACTGAGCCCAAGACCGATAAGAATTTCTACAGCACGTATTTTATTCTGCTTGGAGAAATCATTTTTACCAAGCATAACATTCTCCAAAACGGTTAAATAAGGAAGGAGAAAGTGCATTTGAAAAATAAATCCGAAATGATTTTTTCGCACATCAGCGATTACTCTAACATTTTCATTAGTTAAAGATCTCTCGTTAAAAAATACTTCGCCACGCGTTGCTTTTCTAAGGGAGGAGAGTAAATAAATGAGTGAGCTTTTTCCGCTTCCGGAGGGACCCAGAAGAATGACATTTTCACCTTTATTTATAGTGAGATTTATATTGTTAAGTATAGTTTTTGTTTTATCTCCGTCCGGGTATTCAAGATATAAGTTTTTGCAGCATATCATATTTAATCTCTCCTTTCTATTACAGCTATGGGATCCCACTTCTTTAATCTGCGCAAAATCGGGTATGCTGCACATATTAATACCATAATCGGTATTGACAGAGTGTTTATCAATCCATCATCTGTAAAGAAATATAACGATTGACCTTTATCTGAAAGAACAAATAAATTCAATGAATATATCATTCCGAAAGATAAAATATATCCAAATACCCAGCAAATCGATGATAACGCGGCAAGTTCTTTTATTATGAGTTTATTAATAAAGCTTTTGCGGTATCCCATAGCATACAGAATACCGAATTCATCAGATCTTCCGATATAAATAATAAATACTAACGCTCCGACAGAAATGGAAAGTATAAATACAACTACAAAAATAATAATTTTTAAAAGGAAATTCATAGAATCAATTTGTTTATCGAATGATCTTTTAATAGATGAATAATTTTCTACCATTACATCTCTTTTATCTAATTGGTCGAGCTTTTCATTAAGATTATCCAATTGACCGTCTTTGGCTATAACAAGTAATGCCATTGGTTTATCAAGTGTAAGTCCTGCATTTTTATATGTATCCGCAATAATTGATTTGTTGCCGAAGCCTATCAGAGCTTCTCCTTTCAAGGTTCCTACAATCTTGTATTTTCCGACCAGCCATTCATCTTCCTGCTCATCTTTTCCGATATTATCGCCAATTTTCATACTTTTGTTTTTTAATACATTCTCATGAAGTATAACCTCGTATCCATCACCGTTAGGTAATCTGCCTTCGGATAATGTGAGGTGATTGATATCCATAACCGATTTTAAATCGTCTTCATTCGAAATAAAGTAGACTGGGGATGATGTGTTACCCATTAAAGCTTGAAAGGATGTATAGCTGTTAATAACAGATATTACTTTTTCAGTTTCAGGATAAGACTTAACCTCATCAACAATCGAATCTTTAATAAACAACTCGTTTGAAGTTTTGGAAATAGCCGAGCAATATTCGTAGGGTTTTAGGTTTGCATTTGACGCATCTGTAATAATGCTTGTCACTAATGATGTCATAAATGATACGACTGCAACAGAAAGTAATAAAATTATAATTATTACTACTGTTCTTCTTTTGTTTTCTATAAAAAACTTGATAGGTGATAACGGTTTCATAGATTCTCTCCTTAATTGATGAAATAAGCCAATTTATTATAACAAAACATATTTATATTTACTAGTGTTATAATACTCTAAATTTCAATCAGATACAATTAATTGTTGCGTAATTTAAACAAAACTGATATAATAAATTAATATTAAAGGGTTGAGGTTTTTATTTATGAATGCTTTAAATAGTAAAACGCTTTTCTTTCTGGGTTCTTCTGTAACATATGGTTCGGACGGAGTGTCATTTGTTGACTTTATTGCTGAGCGTAATAATTGTACCTGCATAAAAGCAGCGGTATCCGGAACAACTCTGGCAGATAACGGTTCGACTTCATATGTGAAAAGGCTGCACAAGGATCTTGACCCAAAAAGAAAATGCGATCATTTTATATGTCAATTGTCAACAAATGATGCGTCACAGGGAGTGCCACTTGGGAAAATCAGTGAAACAAAGGATATAAATACTTTTGATACAACAACAATTATCGGTGCTATTGAATACATAATTTCTTATGCATATAAAACATGGAAATGTCCCATATCTTTCTATACTGGAACATATTTTGAAAGTAAAAAATATCAAGACATGGTTGACATTTTATACAAGTTAAAAGAAAAATGGAATATCGGTATTATTGACTTGTGGAACAATGAAGAAATGCGTAAGGTTGCCCCAGATGATTATAAAAAATATATGGTAAACCCTATACACCCTGCCTTGGAAGGCTACAAAGAATGGTGGACACCTGTTTTTGAAGAGTATTTGAATACATATCATAAATAATGACAAGAATCATAATAAAAGAAAATGTTACATAAATAAAAAAAATGAAGGTGTGAAAATGAAACAGAAATTATATTTTTTATCTATGTTAACTATAATTTTATTGATAATTGTTTCAACAGCAGGTATTCTTTCATTAGACTTTTCTAAGAGCTATGATGTTATTAACCAATATGGAGATACCGTCAGGATTTATGGTTATGGAATTTATTCGCATGATTCATTTTTTAAAGCTCCGATATTGATTGGCACCGATTATACAATACTTATAATAGCTGTGCCTTTGTTTATTATTACATTTTTACAGAATATAAAAAATTTCTCGCAAAAATCGGAGCTTAAATTATTATCTTTATATTCTGTTGCTTTGTATTATTCAGCAAGTCTATCCTTTGGCGTAGCTTATAACAGGTTACACTTGATTTATGTTGCGTTATTCTCATGTTCTCTGTTCGGTATTTTCCACCAAATACGGAAAATTGATATCAGTAAATTTAGAAAAGGAACAACGAGAGGGTTAAACATTTTTCTGATTTTAACGGGTGTTGCCTTGATAGCAGCATGGATGCCGGACATAATTCCGACAGTTATATCGGGTGAATCATTGAACCTTATTGAAGTTTATACTACAGAAATAACGTATGTTTTAGATATGGGAATTATCGGACCGCTTTGTTTGATATGCTTATACCTTTTAAAGAAAAAGGACGGACTGGGAACAATATTATTGGCATCAATTTTAAAACTGTGTATTTTTGTTGGTTTTATGATGGTTTCCCAGGCTCTATGTCAGATTGCATCCGGTTATGAGACGACAGTTCCGGTTCTTGTTACAAAAACCGGTTCGTTTGTATTATTGGCGATTTTTGCATTATATTTCAATCAAAAGTTATATAAAGAAACTTAAATTTAAACAAACATAAGCCGTAAGGAAAATCCTATCGGCTTACTTTTTTTGTATTTATTTTATGTATTTATATTTTCATCATCATCAAAGTCGGTACTCACGAATTCGCCAGCTTTGAAACGCATACGAAGTCGTTCTTTTTCAACTCTATCATCAAGTGCATCTTTGAAAGCGTGTACACGCTTGATGTTTTTTATTTCGAGGTTAGGGTTTGTCTTATCAGAGGAGATAACTATCATTGTTCCTAATTGGAAAATACGCTGCATAAGGCTTCGTCTGATTGATACATCCATGACTCTGAATAGTAAAATATCATCTTCTGTCGTAGTAAAAAAACCCTTATATAGCTTAAGGCATTTTGCGTCAAGACTATATTTTGTAAAGGTAAAAGGCAGACCGAAGAACAACCAACGCTTTCTTTCTTTTATAGCGGGGACATCATTTGCGTTTTCGCGTCTATTGTTTGTATCCATATAAACCTCCATACTATAATATGATTTCATTATATATTGTTTGTTTTTTATTGTCAAATTTATTTAATAATGTAAAAAACTTTTGTAAATCATGTGCAATATGGTATAATATTATTAGTGTTATTTAATAGCTTAGAAGAATGTTTCTCATCTTCAAAATGTCAGTATAATTTATGTAAAGGTATTTGAATGGACTTACTCGCTATATTTGCTATATTGGTTGCTTATGTTGTAAAAGGCTTGTGTGGTTTTGCAAACACCTTGATTTTCAGCTCAATTATAGGATTTTCAACAAATAATATAATTATTACCCCTGTTGAACTCATTGTCGGCTATCCGTCAAACCTGTTGATTGCATGGAAGGATCGTAAAAGTCTTTCGCGAAAGGTTTATTTAACTCTATCGATATTAGTTTTTCTCGGCAGTATTCCGGGTGCGATTTTCTTGAAAAACAGCAATCCGCAGATTTTAAAAATTCTGTTCACTTTCGCTATCATTTTTATAGGAATAGAAATGTTTTTTAGAGAAAGACAAAAGATAAAAAAGACACCAAATAAAATTGTTCTCATGATTATTGGTATATTTTCGGGTATATTAAGCGGATTATTCGGAATTGGTGCTTTACTTGTCGCATATGTTGGCAGAACCACAGAAAATCAAAGTCAATTCAGAGGGAATATCTGCTTAGTTTTTTTAATGGATAGTACTTTTAGAATTATCCTATATTCCTTTACCGGAATCTTCACGGTGGACATTTTTAAACAAGCAATACTGCTTTTACCTTTTATGATTATTGGGTTGTTTATTGGCATTTTATTGTCTAAAAAAATTAACGAATCGGTTATTAAAAAGTTTGTTATTTTACTGCTGATTCTCTCCGGAGTGTCGCTATTAATAAATAATATAAATATAATTTAGGTGGTAATTGTGAATTTGAAACGATTTATAATCTTATTCTTTGTTTCATTACTTTTAAACTGGTTCATCTAATAAAGTGGAGGGAAAGGCGTTATCCAAATTATCTTCGCTTATATTATTAGGGTTACCATTACCCTTCTTAGTGAATGGTAATATACAATTTCTTGCAGCATTCTTCCCTTCTTATTGGATGGGAAGGATGGTATACACAGGCGAATTTATATTTATAATTTCATTTATTACTATACTGTCTATTTGGGTCATTGTTTTATATAAAAGATTTATAAAGAAGATAATTTAAGAAATAACTCACAACTATGTACTTTTCATAGTTGTGAGTTTAATTTTATGCTTTTTTATCTATTACCAGCCATTGCTTTTGAGCTTTGTTCCATCTGTTATAAAGTAGCTTGGCAATAAAACCTGCCGGAAGCACTTTACCTGCAATGCTGAATGAACGATTCAATACACCGGGAATATAAACATGCCTGTTGCGTTGTACTTTGGAAATTGTATTATGAGCGACCTTTTCCAGCTTATTCGTAGTTACACTGCCCCAAAAGCCTTGTGCGGCAATTCCGTTTAATGCATCCTGCGTTGTTGGTAAGCCACCTGGACACAGCGAAAGCACCGATACCTTCTGTCCTTTTAACTCCTGGCCGAGTGCAATTGAAAAGTCAAGCAAGAATCGTTTTGAAGCAGCGTAAGTTGCTTTTAATGGCATCGGGTATAACGATGCTAAGCTTGAAACAAATACTACATAAAATCTGCTGTTTGGACGTCGTAATAAAAGCGCTTGATTGGTTATACGCAAGGTTGCCTCGATATTAACACGAAGGATACTGGATATTTGTTTAAAACTGCGTTCGGTAAAACCACCCTCGTGATCAATACCAGCAACATTCAACAGCATATCTAATTTAAAATCCTGTTCTCTTGCAAAAGTCATTAATTCTTCTACATCATTATCGTTCGTTATATCACAGCTTTTAGTCAAAATGCAAGTATTATACTGCCTTAACAAGCCTTGCTTTACTGTATATAATCCTGTTGCGTTTATATCTGTCAGGAGCAGATTATAACCTCTTTCTGCACAATCAATTGCGAAAGCACGTCCAAGACCGCCCGATGCACCTGTTATAAGAACATTCATTAAATATAACCTCCGAATTTAATGCCGCATAGTTGCTCACTTATTCTGAATAACTTATCTGCGTTTTCCCTGTTTACCTGCTTGCTGTATTTCTTCTTTATGCATAGATAATAATATAATCCCTGCGGTGTGTTTTCTTGTGAGCAAACCCAAGCATAAGTTTTTGCCGGTATTTCAGGTTTAACACCTTTCTTCTTACGTAATGACCAGATTAACCTGACAAGTCCACCAGTTTGCTTTAGTCCAATATCAGTATTTACAAGTCCCGGGTCGATTCCGTATGCCATAACACCGCTTTGAGAAAATCTATCATTTATAGCATAAGCAAAAAGCATATTACATAGCTTTGTCTGTTTATATACCATCAAGGGGTTGTAGCCTTTTTTATACATAATATCCTTCCAGTGCATCCTCATCATTTTATGAGAATTACTTGAGGTGATCAGGACACGTCCATTATCCTTTTGCAAATATGGCAACATATAATGAGTAAGCAAAAAAGGTGCAAGATGATTGAGTGCGAATTGTTGTTCATATCCATCCTCAGTGGTTGAATACCAGCTTCGCACACAACCGGCATTATTTATCAAAGCATATAGCTTACCCTCGCAATGCTCGTCAAGATGTTGGCTTAACTCTTCTGCAAGGCGTTTTACTTCTGATTGCTGCATTAAATCAGCTTGAAAAAAGGTTACTTTCTTGAGAAATTCATTTTGTAGCTGCATTTTTGCCGCTTCGATTTTTTCTTTTGAATGTCCCACACCTATAACATTGTAATCCAGCCCAAGCATCTCTTTGCAAACAGCAAAGCCTATGCCCGAGGTTGCTCCTGTAATAATCACAGTTTTCATATATTCATCAGCTTTCTATATAAACCAGTTCCAAATGTGCCAGAATTCTATTGCTCCTGCGCTTAAAGCACATACAATATAACCGACAATAAAACTTAATGCGAAAAATGTAAGAGAAATTAAGGCAACACTGCGAAGACGACGACGGTTCTTATTATTTAGCTGTGGATATTTAGCAAGCGAAGGGTAAACCGGCTTTCCCGAAGTAGCTGCAAACACATTTTTGTGGAAACGTAAATATGCACGTAATAATTGGTTTACATATAACAAACAATAAATTGTACCAACAGCAGATAAAACCGCAAGTGACAGCATAAAAATCGAAAATATCAAAGCACATCCGTATGGCATTACGGGTATTAAATTATAAATATTAATATTACTGATAAAGCATATACCAATTGATGCTGACGATAATGCTAAAGCTGCTAAAATCAAAACCCAACTATATAAAAGGATAAATAGCATTGCCATAAATATATCAGCGAAAACAAAACCGACTCCGATAATAACTTTATTGCTTTTAGATTTTTCGGTAACGGGTATAAGTGAATCAAATTGCTTTGCAAGCGTCTTTGGATCACCAAGCTTTGCAGCTATTTCTTCTTCAGAATACCCATCTGCGAGTTTGAAACGGAAATGATCCTCGTATTCTGATAAGATATCTTCGATATCGTTTACATGGTTATCTCTGAGTGTTTTTTCTAAAACTCTGAAAAAATCTGCTTTTTTCATTTTTTATTTATCCCCCTCTAATAATTCTTCAACTGTTTTTATAAATCCAAGCCACTCGGATTTTTCGGAAAGGTATTGTGATTTGCCAAGTTCGGTAATCCTGTAATATTTTCGCGGTGGTCCGCCGCTTTCCTCCGACAGATAGGTTGTTACAAGGCCGTCACTTTTTAGCTTGCGTAATATCGGGTATACAGTGCCGTCCGAAATATCTATTCGTTTTGCTATATATTCCGACACATCGTAACCATAACAGTCACGCTGATACAGCATTGACAGGACGCATAACTCCAGAACTCCTTTTTTATATTGTGTGTTCAAATACTTCGCCTCTCTTTTTAGCAATAGTGTTCTTTGATTACTATTGAACATTATACAGTAGTATTTTATATTTGTCAATACTCTTTTAGAAATATTTTTTATTAATAAAAGAAATTATTTATAAATAAATTTATAAATAATGAAAAATATTTATATAAATACTTCACAAAATGCGAAAAACATGCTATAATTATGTAATTGACACTATTATTTAATATGCAGAGGTAAAAGTTTGAAGATAAACTTTTTAAAACGGTTATGTGCCGTAAATGCGACATCGGATAGGCATAATTCTTAGTTATAAAATAGTTTTCATACATTACTTTTGATATAAATATTGGGGAAAATCTGGCACTCGCCGGGGATAGGAATGGTCATTAAATATGAAAAGTAGCATTAATTTATCTAAGCGATTTGAAAATGCCGTTAATAGCTTTATAGAAAAAATTAAAGATGATCAGAATATTATTGCCGTAATTGTTTACGGAAGCTTTTCTTATGATACCGTTTGGGAAAAAAGTGATATTGATACGACGGTTATTATCCGTGATCAGAAAATAGAAACACACAGTTATTGTATTGACGAAGATAACATAACAATAAATGTAGGATTGATGCAGAGGAGCGATTTTAAACGTTCATTGGAAAAGCAACTCGGAGGTTCAATAGATCATTCGGTTATGGCAAAGGGTAGAATTGTATATACAACCGATGAAAGTCTGTATGAATATTTTGAGGAATATAAAAAGGTTGGAAAAAGTGATATGGAGCGTTCATTGTTCTATAACTCTAATTATTTAATCAGTTATATGAATAAGGCGGAAAAGTGGATAAAGATAAAAAATGATTTAACATATTCAAGACTTTATATATTAAAAGCTGCGGATGTCATAGCTCAGATGGAGATATGCAAAAACCTGGAGATACCGACCAGAGAAGCTATTTTGCAAGCAGAGAAGCTTAATCCGGAACTTATAAATAAATTCTACCAAATACCGATTTCTGGACCATTGAGTAAAGATGAACTGTATAAATTAATAAATGAAATAGATAAATATCTGATGGATAATATTGAGCCGATTTTAAACGTAGTTAATGATAGTATGGGTGACGGCGAAATTAAAACAGTTACGCAGATATCTAATTATTATAAATGTCCGTCGCACTTTATAATAAATATTTTCGAATACTTATACGAAAAAGGCTTTATAGAAAAATTATCACAAACCATCAGAATAACGCCAAAGAGTAAAATGGCAGTTGAAGAAATTGCATTTATACTAATTTGAATTAGAAACAGTGATAAATTCGAGGAAAAGTCTCTATTAATGCGACGTTATCATTAATTATATGCAGGACTTTTCGATGAATTTTTATTACTGCTTTTTAAGATAATTAGTATAATTATGCAGAGTTAAGACATCTATGGAGGTAAAAATGTCAGCCAGAACAACTATTGAAGTATTAGGTGCAAAGCAAAACAATCTTAAAAATGTTTCTGTCGAAATACCAAGGGACAAGCTAATTGTAATTACGGGAGTATCGGGTTCAGGGAAATCTTCACTCGCTTTTGATGTTATTTATGGTGAAGCACAGCGTAGATTTCTGGACTCCATCTCTAACTTTGCGAAAAGCCGAATTAGTCAGGTTAAAAAGCCGAAAGTGGATTTTGTCAGAGGACTCTCGCCTGTTATTGCAATAGAGCAAAAGAAAGGAAACTCCAATCCGCGTTCAACAGTCGGTACTGTTACCGATATTAATGATTACCTGAGACTTTTATATTCAACCGTCGGTATCGGTAAATGTCCTGTCTGCGGTAAAGAATTAAGACAAATTTCCACCGCACAGATGGCAGAACACATAGCCTCGCTCCCAAAGGGAACCGAGGTTGAATTACGTGCACCTTTGTATAAGGTTTACGGAGAGGGATATGAATTTGTATTAAAAAAGGTTAGAGAAAAGGGCTATAAAAAGCTGCTTGTGGATGGTAATCTCTTTGATTTATCAAATAAAGAACCGTTGGATGACGAAAAGGATTATACAATAGAAATAATCATCGACCGCTTTTCAATCAGACCGGAAATATACATACAGATAGCAAAATCTATTGAAGCGGCAATGACATCTCTAAGTGAAGACTTATTTATTAAAGTTGAAGTAATCGGCGGAGTAACTAATAAGTTTTATGATAACTTTGCTTGTCCCGAACATCATTTTTCATTATGTGAAATGCAGCCCTTCCATTTCTCCTTCAACACTCCTGCAAGTGCTTGTAACACTTGTATGGGCGTTGGACGCTCCCATGTTGTTGAACCTCGCTTTTTAATAATCAATCCGGAAAAAAGCATAATGAAAGGTGCACTTAAAAATACTCTGTTTAATCCTGCCGGAAAAGATAGCTACCGTACTTCTGTAATTTACAGCCTTTCTAAAAAGTATAACTTTTCACTGGAAACACCCTTTAACGAACTTCCGAAGGAGGTTTACGATATTCTCTTTTACGGAACTAAAGGTGAAAAGGTGAAGATGCTGCAACCGCCTTTTGCAAGTAAGAGCAATTGGATAGTTGGCAGAGAATATCCCTTTAGCGGTTTTGTCCATGATATAGAGAACTGGTATCGCAATTTTATAAGAAGATCCATTTCCAGCGAGATGATGGAACCGGATTTTATAAAGGATACAATGATTGAAAAGATCTGCCCCGATTGTAACGGTGCAAGGCTAAAAAAACAACGCCTTGATGTAACTATAAACGGAAAAAATATTGATGACCTGTGCAGAATGCAGCTGCCTGATCTTATAAACTTCTTGAATACAATCACTTTTGCCTTTGATAAAGTTGATGTGGGAAATAGTATTACAAATGAAATTAAAACAAGGTTACAATTGCTTGTCGATATTGGATTGTATTACTTAAATCTTGGCAGACGCAGTGATACCATTTCTGGCGGTGAGATGCAGCGTATAAAGATGTCAACACAAATCTCTAGTGAGCTGATGGGTATGCTATATGTTATGGACGAGCCAAGTATAGGGTTGCATCCAAAGGATTCTAATAAAGTTATCAACATAATGAAAAAGCTTCGGGATATCGGTAATACGGTCATTGTTGTCGAACATGATACTGAAACAATGAAGAACGCTGATTATCTGATTGAAGTAGGAGAGGGTCCCGGAATTCATGGCGGAAATATAGTTGCACAAGGCAGCTATGATAAATTTCTTACACAAAATTCAGTAACAGGTGATTTCCTTTTAGGCAAACGTGAAATAGCAGTTCCGGAAAAAAGGAGAAAAACAACAGATAACTTTATCACTATTCAGGGAGCGAGAGAAAATAACTTAAAAAACATTACTGTAGAGATTCCGCTTGGTGTGTTTATCTGTATAACTGGCGTATCCGGTTCGGGTAAAAGTACATTAATTAACGAAATACTTTACAAACAGTTAGAGATAATAAAAAAATCAGCACGTATAGTAGCAGGGGAGCATGACATTGTTTTTGGAACTGAAAATATAAATCAGGTTATTAATATCGATCAGTCTCCGATAGGTAGAAACAGTAAGTCTAACCCTGCAACATATGTCGGCATATACGACAGAATAAGGGATCTTTTTGCTTCGACCGATAAGGCTGTGAATCTTGGTTTCAAACCGATAGACTTCAGCTTAACCCATTCAAACGGAACAAGATGCGAAAATTGTACAGGTGACGGTATTATCGTTACAAACCTGCAGTTTATGGCTGATATTGAGACAATCTGTCCTGTTTGCAAGGGCTTGCGTTTCTCGCAGGAAGGTCTTGAAATAAAATATAACGGTAAAAATATTTCTGAAGTTTTGGATATGACAGTAGAAGAAGCTGTTGAGTTTTTCAAAAATAACAAGTTGATAAATCATAAGTTGAAGATAATGTACGAGCTTGGCTTGGGTTATTTAAAGCTTGGGCAGAACTCAACAACCCTCTCGGGCGGTGAAGCCCAGCGAGTAAAGCTTGCGTTTGAGCTTGCGAAGATAAAGCGTGGAAGTCATAATCTTTATATCCTTGACGAACCGACGACAGGATTACATTTATCCGATATACAAAAATTGTTAGTTTGTCTGAATAAATTGGTTGATAACGGTCATACAGTATTGGTTATAGAGCATAATCTTGATGTAATAAAGTCTGCTGACTATATTATTGATATGGGACCTGACGGTGGTAATAACGGTGGCTATGTTGTAGCAGCAGGCACTCCTGAGGAAGTTTCAAGAAATGAAAAGTCATATACGGGAGCGTTTCTGAAAGAAATATTATGAAGGTGAAAAAATGCAACGTAAAACCTATATTTCTAATAACCAAATAAGTTTAGTCGAATACTTACCCAGTGATGATAAAAATAGTTATAACGATTGGCTAGATATTGAAACACAAAAAGGTTATAATTATAAATTTAATGAAACATATGATAACTTTTCTAAAAGTGGAATTAGGCAAAGATTTTATTCTACTATAATATTAAATAGTGATAATACTATTATTGGAAATATTGCAATATCTCCGATTAATTCCATTCCTGACCTTGCTATCAGAATATATAAACCATACAGAAAACAGGGCTACGGAACGATGGCATTCATGCTTGGAACAAAATATGCGGTTGATATTTTAAGATTAGATGAGATACATGCAGGTTGTTATCAGGATAATATTAGTAGTTTAAAAATGTTAGAAAAATGCGGATATATACCTTTTCCTGAAGGTAATCAAAATGAAAAACATTTTTTGACAGGTGAAGAAATAGTACAACTAGATTTTATATATATAAAAAAACAAAACCCTTGAAATAGTTAATTAGCTACTTCAAGGGCGCTTTATTTTAAAACATTATACAATCAACGAACTTCTCCATAAAATAGGGCGAGGTTGACAAATCAACAATCTCGGCTTTTTTTGCTGTTTCTTCATTTTCGATACGGCATTTTTCGCTTAATAAAATCATAGAAGCACCTGCACCTGCTGCATTTCCGACAACTATCGATTTTGTTGCCAGTTCTTCGGGTATCATCCTTATAATTGCAGCATTTTTCACATCAATATAACTACCGAAGCCACCTGCTATAATTAACCTGTCAACATCGGATGGTTTTAGACTAACTTCATTTAAAAGTGAATAAATCCCTGCACAAATTGCTGCTTTTGCAAGCTGTGCAGCTCGGACATCAGCTTGAGTAATTGAATTGCCACTGTCACTAATCGAAATAGCATGCTTACCGTTATATTCGGTTATATATTCACCTTTATCAATATTAATATAACCGCTTTCGTCTATATATCCCAGTGACAGAAAAACAGCAAGCGAATCAACAAGTCCTGAGCCGCAAATTCCAATCGGTTTTTTGTCTTTTATTGTAGTGTACATGATATTATTGTTTTCAAGATATACCTTGTTTATCGCACCGCTCTCTGCCATTACACCCATGGTAATACCAACACCCTCAAAAGCAGGTCCAGCGGCAGTGGAACAGCATAACATTTGATTATTATGAAATAACGTCATTTCACCGTTTGTACCTATGTCAACCAAAAGCGTAGATTTGCTATCATCAATCAAATCCCTTGCTGCTAATACCGAACAGGTTATATCACTTCCTATAAATGAAGACATTGTTCGAGGTAAATAAATATTTGCATTATTTAGATGTGTAAATCCGCATTGTGAAGCAGTTACATCTCTTCCTAAAAAGTCATCAATTAAAAAAGGTGCGGATGCAAGAGGTCTGACATTCTTGTTAAGCAACAAATACAGCATTGTTGTATTTCCGGTGATAACAATATTGTCTACAAGATTGATATTTATTTGGTATTCATCGCAAAGGCGTAATATTGACTTTTGGATTTTATCGGAAATGACATTCTGTAATTCCTTTGAATTACCATCAATACTGCTTTGAATCCTAGAAATTACATCAGTACCATATATACTTTGAGGATTTAAAAATGAATCCTTACACATCAAAATTCCTTCTTTAAGGTCGTAACCATATACAGCAACCGTTGTTGTTCCGATATCGACCGCAAAACCGTAATTGATACCTGAAGGGTTCAAATCATATTGCGAGAAATAACCATCTGTTAATATTTCAGTTTCTTTGTTTATTAATTTTATTTCTGTGTCGCCTAAAACATAAGTCATACAGGCAAATCTAATATCGCTTTTCGATTCATGCTGTAAAAGACTTTGTTCTTTTAATGAAGGTTCGGATAAATTACCTTTTGCAAACACCTTACATTTTCCGCAAATATGTTTTCCTCCGCAAGGCATTGAAAAAGAAAAACCGCTTTCGGAAAGTATAGTTGATATCAACTTTTTTTCTTTTATTTCGATGGTTTTATTCTTGTTATTATCGGAAATTGTTACTATCATTTGTAATTTCTCTTTTAATTTATTTATTGGTGTAAGAATATCATTTACTACTTGTAAAGTCAATGTATTTGTGGCATAATTATTCAAAATGCATTTTGAGGTATAATTATGCTTACACCAAAACAAATTCTACATAAAGTATTATCACACGAATTGACAGATCAAATTCCATGGGTTCCTTTCGCCGGAGTACACGCAGGAAAGCTATTTGGTTATACATCATCTGAGGTTTTGACTGATGCCGACAAGCTTTTTAAATCGTTGATTGAAGTAAATAGATTATACCGTCCCTGCGGACAACCGATTGTCTTTGACTTACAGCTTGAGGCTGAAATATTGGGTTGCGAACTTATGTGGGCGGACGATGGTCCTCCTTCTGTTGCAACGCATCCGCTTTCGGAGACCAAGATGATACCCTGCCGCTGCACAATACCACAAAAGGATGACGGAAGACTGCCTATTGTGCTTGATGTTATGAGTCGTATGAAAAAAGATGTAGGGGAGACTACTTCACTTTACGGCTTAATCTGCGGACCTTTTACATTAGCTTCGCATCTCAGGGGTAACGATATTTTTATCGATATGTTTGATGATGAGGAATATGTAAAGAATCTTATTTCCTACTGCACCGATGTTGCAAAAGCGATGAGCGATATGTATATTGAAGCAGGAATGGATGTAATAGCTGTGGTAGATCCGCTGGTTTCGCAAATTTCATCCGCCCATTTCGAGGAGTTTTTATCACCGTGCTTTGAGGATTTATATTCGCACATCAGAAGGCAGGGAGTATTCACTTCGTTTTTTGTTTGCGGTGACGCAACTAGAAGCATTGAGGTTATGTGTAAGACAAAGCCTGATTGTATTTGTATTGATGAAAATGTAAATATTGTTGTTGCAAAAGAGATTACCGATAAATATAACATTGTTATTGGTGGAAATATTCCGTTGACTTCAATAATGCTGCATGGTACACAGCAGGATAATATGAAGTATGCGGTTGATTTGATTGATAATATAAAGGATAAACGTAATTTTATTCTGGCACCCGGCTGCGATATGCCGTATGATGTACCTGTTGACAACGCAATCGCTGTTTCGCAGGCTGTATGGCAAACCGAAAGCGTACGTGAAATTATAAAAAATTATGTTGCTGTTGAAGAAAATATCGATGTCGAATTGCCTGATTATAATAATCTGCAAAAGCCACTTGTTGAGGTTTTTACACTTGATTCGGCAACCTGTGCTGCCTGCACTTATATGATGGGAGCGGCAAATGTTATTAAGAACGAGTTAAGCGAAAAAATCGACCTGATAGAATATAAATATACCAAAAAAGTGAATATCGCACGCTGTAAAAAAATGGGAGTAGTTCATTTACCCAGTATTTACATAAACGGAAGGCTTGCTTTTTCTTCGATTATACCTAGTAGGGAAGTATTATTAGATGCAATAAATAATCTAAGTTAATGGAGGTTATTTTGACAGAGTTTTATTTGATAAGCGGATTTTTGGGCAGTGGAAAAACCACCTTTTTAAAGCAATTAATTTCATTCTTTAAGGATAAAAAGGTTGCTCTGGTAATAAATGAATTCGGCAAGCAAGGCATAGATGGTCTTTTACTAGCCGAACTTTCTCATTCAATGCGTGAAGTAAACAATGGCTCGATATTCTGTGCCTGCCGCTTGGAGCAGTTTGTAACTACATTACAAGAATTAACTCTAAATGTACCTGAAATAATTATTGTAGAAGCCTCGGGACTTTCTGACCCAACAATAATAAAAAAAGTAGTTAAAGAGAGGGATGTATTCTCTGAAATTAACTACCGTGGAAACATATGTATCATAGATTCAAAAACCTTTCCAAAGGTGATAAAAACCGCTCTAGTTTGTAAAAAGCAGCTTTTGTGTGCAGATATTGTGTTATTAAATAAGACAGATTTAGTAAATGGAAAAGAAAAATCAGAGGTTATTTCTTTAATAAGAAGTGAAAAGCCGAATGTAACTCTTTTCGAAACCAGCTATGGCATTATACCAGCGGATATGGAAAAGGTAATTAATGTTTTGAATATTGATACAGAAAGTGTAAGTGTAAATATAATAAAGGACATTACTTTACAAAAATACCTGTTAAAATTGACTGACAATATTGATATTGATACTCTGAAGAATTTTTTAAATTCTTTTATAAACGAGACTTATCGCATTAAGGGTTTTGTTAAAATTAAAAATGCACTTAATTATGTTGATAGCGTTCAAAACAGTTTAAAAATCGAACCCTTTGACGGTATCGTTAATGATGAAGCAGTTCAAAATATCGTTATTCTATCGGGTAACGGTATGAAAACCGCAGAAGCCATAAAAGCAGCTTGTTACAAATATCCTTATATTGTTTTATCAATAGAATAGGTTTTAAATGAATTTATATAATGATAGCTTGAATTTTTCAAATAAAATACAAAAAGGTTACGAAGTAAATTGCGGAATAGTAGAAGTGGGGAAGATTGTTTTCTCGCCTGAACTTCGGAAATTCTGCGAGAGTAACGGTTGCGGAAATTTTAATAAAAACCATATGTGTCCACCCTTGGTGGGTGAGTCAAATATTCTCATTAAAAAAGCAAGGCAATATAAATATGCAATCGTTTTCAACAAAGTTTACCCTTTGGAGGACAGTTACGATTACGAAGGAATGGTAAACGGACAGAAAAGTTTTAAAAGTGATTACGAAAAAATAGTTGAACTTGCGGAAAGTACCTTTAAAAACACACTATTTCTGGGTGTTGGAGGTTGCGAGATTTGCGAAGTTTGTTCAGCAAAAAGCAATCAACCCTGCCGTTTTCCTGACAAGTCTCATGCTTCGCTAGAATCTTATTGCATTAATGTATCAGAGCTTGCTACTATGTGCCGACTTAACTACATAAATGGAACAAACACCGTAACCTATTTCGGTTCGGTGTTTGTGAAATGAAATTATATGACATATTCAATTAATGCGTGGGAATTGTGCGTTTTCAACAAAGTTGAAATTTCACTCACCATGAGGGAAAAGCACAAAACCGTATTGGAAAATTTTCAAATTTTCCAATTTTTATCTATCGTTTCTCTTGCAATATTTATCCATTTGTTAAAGCGTTCTGGGTCTTTCTTAACGGTGTGCGTATCTCGAAGAATTAATTCGAGTCGTCCGCCGTTTGCTTTTTTTATTCCGTTATTTAATTCGTTTGTTATTTCATCGACACCTAGTTTATCATATGCAAGATAAGCAGGCTGCGGTTTCCAGGTCATTATGTATTTATCTTTTAAAACAGGTACAAAATCCGATATATCCGCCCATGGGCATACAGCAACACGTCTTAAATTCTTTATTTTGAGAACTCCGTCAAGTTTTTTAGCAAGGTTATCACAGCAACCGTAACCGTTAAGTCCAAAAAGTTCAAGCACTTCTCTTTCGTACTGCAAAATGAATTCCTCGTGCATTTCAGGTGAAACCGAAGAGAATTCCTGTGCTTCAGCAGCACCCCAAACATTTGAAAGTAAAACCTTATCGGGGTTGTAATCTTTACCCGGTAATTCCTTGTTATAACCGATTCCGCCTGTATAATGAAAGGTGTCGTCGTTGTTCAAGGAAACCAAACCCAGGTCCTCATACTGCTTGAAAATCGAAATCACACCGTCCGTGAAGAAACGAATCTGCTCATGCACCATCTCCGGTTCGAGAATTAAATCCATATACATATTTTCTAAACCTCTGTAATCACAATACCAATGCATTATATGGAAATTAAAGAGCTTTACCCCGACATAATGGAGGTCTAAAATGTCACCTAATAGGTTTCCGACAGCTTCAAAGCGTTGCTTGGTAGAAAAATCATCATATTCGACCTTTGGCATCGATAACTTTTTCCAATCGGCGGCAGTTTCTATTATCGGCTCGTGCTTCCAGGAACCTTCTGAATTTAACTTGTCAATCCTTTTTGGCGCAACCCCCCACATGGAATTGTAATAAACCTTTTCAACATGAAAGCTGCCCTCTATCGGCACATCATCATGAATGAATTTATGTCTGAAAAGGCGTTTTTTTAATATTGATTCGATTTCCTTTGCATACCAGCTTTCACATTCAAGCGAATTATATGGAACAAATTCACTCCAAGAGCCATCCGGATGTACAAAGACCGCAGGACGTTCCCCTTGCAAGGAGGTATGCCTATACCAGAATTCTCTTTTTTCGTTATTTATCGGATCAAGTGAAGCTTCCTTAACCTGCTTTGCCAGTGAACGAAGCAATTTTTCATCTTTTTGTAAAAACATTATTTACACCTCAACACAAAGATAATGCAAGCTCGGCTGCAGTAGCAGCATCAGGTGAATAACCGTCAGCACCGATACTGTCACAAAAACTCTGTGTTATAGGCGCACCGCCAATAATAACCTTTGTGTTTAAATTCTCGGCTTTAACTTTTTCAACAACATTTTTCATCTCACCCATTGTTGTAGTTAAAAGAGCCGAACAAGCGATTACATTTGCGTTATGTTCTTTTGCACCGGCAACAAACGCTTCGGGAGTGACACTAACTCCAAGGTCGATAACCTTTAAGCCTTTACCCTCCATCATCATTTTTACAAGATTTTTCCCGATGTCGTGCAGATCACCTTTGATAGTACCGATAACTACGATACCTTTATCTTCTACACCTGCTTTAATAAGATAAGGCTTTAAGATTTCCACTCCTGCGTTCATTGCTCTGGCTGCAACAAGCACCTCCGGTACAAAAACTTCGTTGTTCTTAAATTTTTCACCTACTACATTCATAGCAGTTAGAAGACCTTCTTCAAGGATTTTTTTTGCAGGGATGCCCTGCTCCAAAGCATTGGCGATTAATTCTTTTACAATCGGTGCTTTTCCGCGCTGCATATTTTGATTGATTTCATTAAGTATGCTCATAATATATGTATCCCCTTTGTTTTTAAATAGATTTGCAGTAACATATTATCATAATTATTTATTAAAAACAAGGATTATTGAATTGTTATTATAATATTTTAATTAAAAATATGCTGTAGATAATAACTCTTGACAGGATATAAATATATATGTTAACATAAAATAAATAAAAAATCGGAGAAATAAATTAATGAATTTTCGAAAGTTTCTATACCTTACTTTATGTTTAATAACATTGTTTATATGTGTATCTTGTAAAATAGAGAATACTGATATTATTTCTGCTGAAAGTAATATAAGTTATGAATCAATCGAATCAACTAATACTGTATTAGTTTCAAATGATAATTCAGAGGAACAGGTTGCATCCATTAAAATTACAAACGATTACTTAACCCCAATTGAAGATTTTTCATGGGAACGCACATATGACGCGGAATATATCATGCTGCATTTTTGCAGTGCATTAATGGTGGATTTTGAAAATCCTTACGATTTAAATAAAGTAAGACAAATTTTTATTGATTATAAAGTATCTATTCATTATATTATCGACAGGGATGGAAAAGTATTTTGCTATGTTCCGGAAAACAGAGTTGCATGGCATGCTGGAAAGGGAACATGGATCAATGACGAGAAATATACCGATAACATGAATCAATACGCTATTGGGATAGAGATTCTTGCAATAGGCTCACAGAGCGATATGTCACAATATCTTACCTCGGAAGAATATAATCAAATAGTTCCTTCATTAATAGGCTATACGGATGCACAATACGAAGCTTTAAATGATTTAATTGAATATATATGTGAAAATAATAATATTCCGAGAGATAAAGGACACATAATCGGACACGATGAATATAAACCCCAAAAGACCGACCCAGGTGAATTGTTTGAATGGGATAGGATAATAAAATAATATAAAACGACGATATTGCCATAAAAAAGCATCGTCGTTATTTTATTTTCAGAAAGGTTTTTTACCATTTAACCAACCTTGATTTTTCCAGTGGTTTCTGTCGATCAGGTTCCAGTCGTTTTTTTCATCATTCTCGACATCATTTTAATAAGTATATAATATATATGGATTAAAGTGTGGTGAAATTGGATGGATAGTAAATTTAAGCTGATAGCTATCGGAAACAGATTTATGAAGGATGACGGAATAGCAATCGCTGTTGCGGAGCATCTGAGAGGGCATATAGGTGCAGAACTTGATTTTATTATTGCGGAAACAGACTATCAGAGCTGTTTTTATTTGATTAATGAGGATGACATTATAATTATCCTAGATGCTCTTTATACAGACGCTGTACCAGGTTGTGTTCAGCAATTTAATTTGTGCAATGAAATAACCAACGCTTCAAGCAATTACACTCAGCATGATATGAGTGTAATAGAATATTTAAAGATTCATAGAATGGCAGTAAAAGGGTATTTAATAGGTATTGAGGTTGCAGAGATAGGTTATGGTGATAAGTTAAGCTCTTTTATTTCAGGAAGGTTTAATGATATTTGTATGGAAGTGGAATATATTATAAAAAATATTTTATCGGAGGGTATAGTTTGAAAGATATATCTTTCAAACTACAGTTTTGTGCCTTTACTGCAAGAGGTGCAGTAATCCGGCTGTTGCCGGAACGGCACAATTCTAATGTATGAAAGTTACACTTTCATACATTGCTGTTGGCGTGAACGCCACGGAAAGGTATGGTCATAAATATGCATGATACATTATTAAACCAGAATATATACGAAAACATCGTTCATATATGTTTGGAGCATAAGATAAATAAAATTAAAAATTTAATCATAACTGTACATACAGATAGTCATATTTGCGAAGAGAGCCTTAGAGAACAGTTTAAAGTTAATAACAATATACTTATTGACGAATGGACTAATATTTTGATTCAAAAGAACGATATTGAAAAACTGACTGCTATTCTTGACTACATAGATGGTGAGAAATAATAAATAACATCAATTTTTGCTTTTGATCATGAGAAAATATTTAGTTTTACTAAAAAATAACAAAATTTTTATTTTTGAATACATTGTATAATAACTTGCATATCGGAGGATTTTCATGAACGACATTAATTCATTGGGTTATTTTTTTGAATATCTTATAAAGGACATTAAAAATGATATGGATAAGCTATATTCAAGCACATGTAAAAATAAAGGGCAGGTTATGGATCATCTTAAAGATAGAATAACGATGCTTGAAAATTTCGTAAAATCAATTAATAATAATTATTATTTTCAGGTTCAGGCAATACCTCAGCCCAATAAAGTAGCCATTTTTCCGCAAGGCAAGGTTGTTGCAAGAAACAACAATAATAATAACAAAACGTTTACAGTGGATGAGCTTGCAGAATTCAACGGAAGAAATGGGAATCCTGCTTATGTAGCTGTGAACGGAGTTGTATACGATGTAACAAATAATCCTACTTGGGCTGCAGCAACACATTTCAGTTTAAGTGCTGGTAATGATCTAACCTCAGAATTTGCTGCATGTCATGCAGGCGAACCTATATTAAATAAGTTGGCTGTAGTAGGAAATCTTAATAAGGTGGTGTAGGTTTGATTTATTCGGAAAATAAATGTCCTGAGTATAATAATCGCATGAAAACAATATCGACTTTAGTTAATAGGGTTAAATCTGAAGCTGCTATTGGCACAATAAAAAAGAGAAATTTAGTCTGGCTCGAAACAAATGGATGCTCTGGAAACATTATTTCACTTCTTGACGGAGCTGATCCGGATTTTCAATTTCTTATTACTCAAATGACATATTTTATATATAATAACAGTTTAAGTACCGCTCAAGGGAATCAAGCAATAAAGCAACTGTTTAGCGTTTTGGGACAGGATTACATATTGGCTGTCGAGGGTGCGATTTCAACAAAAGATAACGGAGCTTACAATATCATAGGACGGCTGAACGGAAAATTGATAACAGGTCTGGACGCTGTAAAAACACTTGGCGAAGGTGCAGCGTATGTAATTGCTGTCGGAGCATGCGCTTCCCATGGTGGTGTATCAGCAGCCAGGCCAAATCCCACTGAATGTGTAAGTGTTGAATCTGTTTTAAACAGAAAAGTTATAAATTTACCTGGTTGCCCCTGCCATCCCGACTGGTTTACAGGGACACTTGCACATATTTTATTATATGGTGAACCTCCGCTTGATTCAAGAAATCGTCCCTTAATGTTTTACAACATTACAATACATGACCGCTGCGAAAGAAGATCATATTTTGATCAAGGTATCTTTGCAGAGAAATTAGGAGATAAGACCTGTATGTTTAAAATAGGCTGCCGCGGCCCTATCACCCGAATTGACTGTCCCGTAAGGCAATGGAATGAACGTGTAAGCTGGCCGGTAGAAAATGATTCACCATGTATAGGCTGTGCACAGTTCGGTTTCCCTGATGCTATGGAACCGTTTATCAGTTATGGGATTACGTAATAATTAAATACAAAATTTTAATTTTGGAGGTCAGATATGCCTGAGAGGATAACTATAAATCCTGTTACCCGTATAAGTGGTTTTATGGAAATACAAGCTGATATTGAAAATAATATAATTATAGATGCAAAAACAAAGGGCATTATGTTCCGCGGCTTTGAAAAAATGTTGATGGGCAGAAATCCATTTGATGCTGTGTATTTTACCGAGCGTATTTGCGGAATTTGTTCAACAGCTCATGCAATGGCTTCTACAATTGCTTTAGAAAACGTTATGGGTATTGTACCTTCAGAACAGGGAAGGTACTTAAGAGATATCGTACATGGATGCGAATTTCTGCAAAACCATCTGAGACATTTTTTTCAATTTACTATACCCGACTTTGTAAAAATGCCTGAAGAATATCCTTTATTTAAGAGTGATGAAAGAGATTTTAGGTTACCTAAAGAAAAAAATGACCGAATGGTAAAGGACTATTTTGATTCGCTGGAGTACAGCCGTAACGCACATCAGATGCTTGCTATTCTGGGTGGTAAAGCGCCGCACAATCATGGAATTTTCATTGGTGGAATTACAACACAGGCAACTGCCGACATGATAATCAGCATTTTATCTATTCTCACCGGAATCGGGAATTTTATTGAAGAAAGAATGATTCCAGACATTTATGAAATAGGGGATTATTATCCCGAGTATTATAAGATAGGCGGCGGTTATGGAAATCTACTGAGTTATGGTTGCTTTGATAATTACTTATCTTTAGGTACTTTATATGTCGATCCTCTCGTTTATACAAACAATACAACCACTTTATTTAATCCCAATAATATTACACAAGAGGTGGATTATTCGTATTTTAAAGATAATGTTAATAATGAATATCAAGAAACCGATATACTTAAAGAAAAAGCATATTCCTTTATTAAAGCACCGAGATATAACAACATTCCGTATGAAGTAGGTCCTTTAGCAAGACAATGGTTAAGTGGTGAGTACAGAAACGGTATTTCGACGATGGATCGATTAATCGCCAGAGTCCTGGAAGCTAAAAAAATAGTGTCTGTTATGAAAATACTGCTCCAAAACCTTATACCCGGAACTGATGTACAGAAAGTATATGAAATTCCTAAAGCAGGTGCCGGAAAAGGTCTTATTGATACAACACGAGGTGCACTAGGTCATTGGATAACAATCAAGGATAGTAAAATATTATTATACCAGATAATAACTCCGTCAGCCTGGAATCTGTCATCACAAAGCGTTGATAATATGAAAGGAACGGCTGAACAGACTCTTATAGGTACACCGGTTAAGGATACAACCGCTCCGGCTGAGATAGTCAGAACAATACGCTCGTTTGACCCTTGCGTTTCCTGTGCAACTCACGTTTATACAAGAGGAAATCTAGTATATTCCAAACAATTTATCTGAAATTCTTAATAATGATTATAATCTCCTAATTGTTTTAAAAGAGGTTTTCCACATGAATTTAACCGATTTTTTTAACAAGGCAGCAGAAAATTGGGATGAAAATGTCTTTCATGATATCAATAAAATCAACCAGATAATGAGTTTTATAGATATAAAAAAAGGAAGGTCTATTCTTGATGTGGGTACAGGAACAGGTGTGTTGATTCCTTTTTTACATTCTTGCATTGGTGAAACAGGTAGAATTGTTGTGGCCGATCTTGCTCAAAATATGATTGATATTGCAAAAAGCAAATATTATTATAAAAACACAAAATTCATTGTAAGTGATGTATTAAGCGAGGATTTTCCGTATAAGCAATTTGATAATATTATTTGTTATTCTATGTTTCCGCATTTTATCGATAAAAGAAAAGCAATATTGACATTAGCAAATTACCTCAATAAAGGTGGAAAACTGGTTATCTGCCATTCACAGAGCAGGGATACAATAAATAATTTCCATAAAAATAAAGTCGATTTGGATAAAGATACTATGCTACCATCAATTCAATATTTCAGAAATATGTTTGATGAATGCGGCTTAGGGACTATTACAGAAATTGATAACGATGAAATGTTTGTTGTTATTGGAGTAAGGTATTAATTAATAAGCAAATCCAGAGAATTTTTCATCTCTGGATTTTTAATGTTTATTTTTATTAACCGAGAATTTTCTTTAAATCATCGTCAGGTGTGGAGATAGGGGAGATTCCAAAGTTTTCTACAAGAAAGTTAAGTACATTTGGAGAAACAAAAGCAGGTAGTGTTGGTCCGAGATAAATGTTCTTGATTCCAAGCGAAAGCAGAGTAAGTAAAATACAAACCGCTTTTTGTTCATACCATGAAAGTACCAATGTTAGCGGAAGGTCGTTTACTCCACATTCAAAAGCTTCCGACAAAGCTAATGCTACTTTAATTGCACTGTAAGCATCATTACATTGCCCCATATCCATAATTCTGGGTAGTCCACCTATATCGCCCAAGTCCAGGTCGTTAAAACGATATTTTCCACAGGCAAGCGTAAGAATTATAGAATCTTTAGGAGTTTTCTGAACAAATTCCGTATAATAGTTACGTCCTGGTTTTGCACCGTCACAACCACCAACAAGGAAGAAATGCTTGATTGCTCCGTTTTTAACCGCATCAATTACTTTATCAGCAACGGATAATACAGTTCCATGACCAAAGCCTGTTAAAACTTGTGTACCACCGTTAATTCCTGTCATTTTATATTCTTCTGTATAACCGCCCAACTCCAGAGCTTTTTCTATAACAGGTGTAAAGTCTTTGTTATCGTCGATATGCACCATCCCAGGATATGCCACAACTTCTGTTGTAAAAATTCTGTCACGGTAGTTATCCTTTACAGGCATAATACAATTGGTTGTAAACAGTACAGGTGCTGGAATATCTTTAAATTCTTTTTGTTGATTCTGCCATGATGTGCCGAAGTTACCCTTGAGATGAGGAAAAGCCTTAATCTTCGGATATGCGTGTGCAGGTAGCATTTCACCATGAGTGTAAATATTAATTCCTTTATCTTTTGTTTGTTCAAGCAGTAAATATAAATCATATAAATCATGACCGCTGACCACAATAAACGGTCCTTTTTCAATAGTAAGCGGAACAGCTGTGGGAACAGGTGTGCCAAAAGTATCGGTATTTGCCATGTCTAATAAAGCCATACATTTCAAGTTTACCTTACCGGTTTCCATAACAAGCGGTAAAAGCTCATCCATGCTCAGCTCTTCGCCAATTGCAGACATACCTTTAAAGAAAAAGTTATTGACTTCATCATCAGAATAACCCAGCATAAGCGCATGATAAGCGTATGCCGCCATTCCTCGTAAACCGAACAATATCAAAGATTTCAATGAGCGAATATCCTCATTTGCTGTCCACAATTCCTGCATGTTATAATCATCATTTCGTACACATTGGGACGAACAACAGGAACACTGTGGTATTAAAGCATCTTTTTGCTTATGAACCGCATCAATCTGACGTTGTACAGCGTCATTATCAAAACTTACATTAGTTATTGTTGTAAACAAACCCTCAAGCATAACACGGTTTATATCCGCATCAGGCTTGTTGCCATTTAACGCTCGTGCAAGACCGATCAACGCTCCTGTTAATTCATCCTGTAGCTCCGAGGTATCCGCCTGCTTGCCACAGACACCCATCTTTCCTGTACAAGCATTGCAGCCTGCTGTTTGCTCACATTGAAAACAAAACATATTAGACATTTTAAGCTCCTTTATAAGAAAATTTTAATTTGTATCTTTACTTTATAGTCAGATTATATTATACTTTGAATATAAAAGTCGTTGCAGTTGCAACACATGGAAGAAAAGAGGAAAGTCTGAAAGTAAACTTTCAGACAAAGAGTTTTGTGCCTTTTACACCGTACAGTATGGTGTAAATTTGGCTATTGCCAAAAATCCGCAATGCGCGGGGAACCGACACAAAACTCCATGCATCGCCGAAAGGAATGGTTATAAAAATGTTTGATTTATTGAAAAATACTAGGTTATTTGCAAAAATGACCGAAAAAGATATACAGGTGATGCTAATTGTTTAGGCAGTCGTAATCTTAGCTTTCAAAAAGGAGAATTTATATTTCTAGCCGAGCAGACCGCACCTTCAGTGGGCATTCTGATTTCGGGAAAGGCACAACTTATAAAAGAAAACATGCTTGGTGATTCTATGATTATCGGCACTCTTGAAGCAGGTGATATGTTTGGAGAGACATATGCCTGTATGGGAATAAGCAAAGTTCCCATCTCAGTTATTGCACTTGACAAGTGTGAGGTGCTTCTGCTGGATATAAGACGTATCGTACACACCTGTAAAAATGCCTGTGCGTTTCATCAGCAATTAATTTCTAACCTTTTACAAATTATCGCTCAAAAAAACGCTGTGCTCAATCAAAAGATGTCTTATATTACACATAAAACTATCCGAAACCGTTTGGAAGCATATTTTTACGGAATGATGGAGCAAAGCGGTTCTTATGAATTTACCGTGCCATTTAATCGTGTTGAACTATCGGATTATCTTTGCATTGACCGCAGCGCAATGTGCAGGAAGTTATCTAATATGAAAAAAGAAGGTATAATAAATTACAACGGTAACAAATTCATTTGGCTGGCAAAACAACTTGGTTAATAATATATATTGACTTATAAACAATTATGATATATCCTTTAATTAAGAAATTAATAGGTGTTAAATTTTAAAAGGGGATAGGTAAAATGAAATCGATAACCGAATCCAAATCAATTCTATCCGAAGTAATGCTACCAAGTCAGGCTAATCCTGCAGGAAAAGTTCATGGCGGAGAGATTATGAAAATAATGGATACCTGCGGTGGTGTTGCTGCTATGCGACACGCTAAAACAAATGTTGTAACCGTCAGAGTGGATGAATTGGTTTTTTATCAGTCAATACAGGTCGGTCAGCTTGTAATATGCGAAGCTGAAGTCTCGTTTGTAGGAAAAACCTCAATGGAAATTCATATAACCGTAAAGGTTGAGGACATGACCTCCAATACGCCTACAAAAATTGCATTGACTGCATTTTTTACTTATGTTGCATTAGATAGCGACGGAAAACCCTGTGTTGTTCCAGAATTGCTTCTTGAAACTAAAGAAGAAAAAATGATCTTTGAACAAAGAAAGCAAAAATATCTGGAGAATAAGAGAAAGTGAATTATTTTTACATTCAAAAAATAAAGTGGGGTACAATAAATGCCAAGGATAATTAGAGAAATATTGATATCCCAGATGAGGCTTGCACGTCCGATTTTCAAACGTATGGAGCTTGACAGCGTTCGGAAATATCAGGATTTTATCGGAACTTTGCAAGCTAAAATTTTAGGCAGCAAGGTCAGATACCTAGAAGAGCATTTTGATGGGTTTAAGGCTGAATGGGCGATACCTCAGAAGATAGAAAATGATAACGTTGTCTTATATTTACACGGCGGAAGCTACACAGCAGGTTCACTTACATACGCAAAAGGCTTTGGCGGTGTGCTTGCGAATAAGCTTAGCTGTCGGGTGTTATGTGTAGGTTATCGGCTTGCTCCAGAATTTCCGTTTCCAAGCGGTTTGAACGATGCGGTAAGTGCTTACAAACGTATTCTTGAAAAACATCCAGCAAAGAATATATCGTTTATCGGTGAATCTGCCGGCGGAGGTATGTGTTTTGCTCTGTGTTTAAAATTAAAAGAGGAAGCTGTTCCGCTTCCTGCTTGTGTTGTCGCACTTTCTCCGTGGACTGACCTTACCTTTACGAGTAAATCATATCAAGGAAACTCAGAGCATGACCCGTCTATGTCAGAAGATTCGTTAAGATATTCGGCAAAATTATATTTTGGAAATGAAAATCCAAAGAATCCGCTTATATCACCTATTTATGGTGATCTTGAAGGTTTACCTCCTTGCTTTTTAATCGCAGGAAACAGTGAGATACTTGAAGATGACACCAGAATTATGGCAGAGCAACTTATGAAATATGGAGTAAAAGTAAAAACTATTATTGCCGAAGGTATGTGGCACGTATATGTATTGTTTAAAATTGCTGAAGCAAAACAAGCACTCGAGGAAATTAAAATATTTATTTCGGAGAATTGTCTTGAGGAAAAATAGATGACAAATAATAATTATAATCAAAAAAATCGTCATTGGATGAAACTTGACAATGCAGCGAAAATATTCCCTGCGGCTATGTCAAGAGGTTGGATGTCAATGTTTCGGTTGTCTGCTGAATTAACGGAACCTGTCGATATTGAAGTATTACAAAAAGCTCAAATAAGAACAGTAAAACGCTTTCCATCCATTTCACTCAGACTCAGGAAAGGTGTATTCTGGTATTACCTTGAGCATATAGAAGCAGAACCTCCGTTATACGAAGATGCTGCAAATCCCTGTATCAGAATTAACTTTAAGCAAAATAATGGTTATATGTTCAGGGTAAGATACCATGACACAAAAATTGCGTTGGAATTTTTTCATGTGCTTACCGATGGGACAGGCGGTTTATGCTTTTTAAAAACGCTTGTTGCGGAATATTTAACTCTTAAATATGGTATTTGTATACCACGATCTGATTCAATACTCGATTGTAATGAAGCTCCGAAGCTCGAAGAAACTGAAGACAGTTATATAAAATATGCACGTGACGTTAAGGTGAGCCGCATAAGTGAAGCTGCATATCATCTTTCGGGGACTTCTGAGGACAAAGACTTTATGCATATAACAACTGCACTTCTTTCTGCTTCGGAGGTTATTTCTAAAGCAAAGTCATACAATGTAACCGTAACCGAATATATATTGGCTAATTTGATTATGGCGATCTATGATGCACAAAAGGCCGAAATTGACATAAAACACAGAAAACCAATCGTAATATGTGTTCCTGTTAATTTACGTAAATATTACCCTACAAGCACTATGCGAAATTTTGCAGGTATAGTAAATATCGGAATTTCACCTAAATTTGGTGACTACACGTTTGAGGAAACTTTAAAGGTAGTAAAGCACCAAATGGGTTTGCAGACCTCCGAAAAAATGATGAATGCCTGGATGACTACAAATGTAAGTACGGAAAAAAATACATTTATGAGAGTGGCTCCGTTATTTATAAAAAATCCGACTATGAAAATCGCTTATGGATTTAATGCTGACCGCGCTTCCTCGACAACGCTTTCTAATTTAGGAAACATTAAACTGCCAGAAGAAATGGCTTGTTTTGTAACTCGTTTTGATTTTATGTTAGGTTCTTCAAAGAAAAATCCGGCGGTGTGCGGTTGTATTACCTATAACGACTTAATGAGTATCAATATTACCAGACAAATAAAAGAACCTACACTCGAACACAACTTTTATACAAGGCTGGTTATGCAGGGTATTCATGTAAAAATCGAGAGTAATCAAAGATATTAGTTTAAAAATTTATTTTCAAAAACGTTTTTGTCCTTTTTGCTCAAAATGGAGCGAAAAGTACAATTCCCAAACTTTATTGAAAGGTTGTTTAAAATATGTCATACTGTGTAAACTGTGGAGTTGAGCTTTCGGAATCAGAAAAAAAGTGTCCGCTATGCGATGTTCCTGTTTATAACCCAAAGAATCCATGGAAAAAGCCGGAAAGACGACCTTATCCCGAAAAACTTGAAGAGGTTATAAGAACAATAGATGTTCAATATGTTGCATGGCTGGCTACACTCATATTACTTATTCCCTGCGGAGTATCACTTATAAGCAATATTACAATAAATAAAGAGCTGTCCTGGTCATTGTATGTAATCGGTGCTTGTCTTTGCCTTTTTGTATGGGTGATATTACCTTTCTTATTAAAAAAATGGAAACCTTATTTGTTTGTTTTATTTAACGGAGCTGCAACTGCTCTGTATCTGACATTAATCAATTACCTTACAAACTGGAATGATTGGCTGTTATCACTTGCTATTCCGTTATTAATCGCAGCTATTGCTTATTCTTTAATCTTCACCTTTATTGTCAGACGGAAATTTTTGATTTTGGTTAAAGTCGCTCTGATTACAATATTTTTCGGATTAATGGCTGTAGGAATTGAGGTTATTTTAAATAATTATTTAAACCTTGATTTTAAATTCAGATGGTCACTTTATGTTGAGCTTGTCTGCATGGTTTTCGGTGTATTACTCTTAATAATAAATAAACGCAGACGCTGGAAAGAAGAAATACGCCGCAGATTATTCTTCTAAAAAAAAACTTAGGAGCTGACTAAAAATGATTTAGTGAAATCATTTTTAGTCAGCTCCCTTGTCTACTTATCTTTTGGTATTGGGTCCCAGAGATTCTTTTTTAGTGTTATGATTTTGGTTCTTATTATCTGACGAACCCGATTTTGTTGTTTTTGTTGACTTGTCTTTTGTAGTATCATTTTTCTTATTATTCTTTTTGTCCGGCATAATTATTACTATTCCTTTCCTCAGCATTTATGCTGACAGTGGGAATTGTGCCGGAAAGGCACAAAACCGTGTTTGAAAATTCATTTTCAAACTTATCACCTCAAATATAGTATTTCGTAAAAGATAATTACTATTCTTAATTCAAAACAGAAATAAAACCGGAATATTATTTTCTACCGTAGGCAAAATAAAATATATTATTGCAAAATAGGAGAAACTATGTTTCCAGTGAAAATATATTACGAGCCTGCTATCGACGAATATACGTTGGGGAAAACACTGAGAGAAAAATATAAGGATGTACCTCAGATACCTATAGAAAGTCATAATAATATTTTTGAGCTACGTTCCAGACCCAACTCAGATTTTGTGGAAATGAAAAAATATCTGATTATTGGTGTTCGGAAAACTCACAAATATGCTGATAACTTCAAAACCTCCGATTTTCTAGTACCTTTTACTTCCTCGGGATGCAGTGCAATGTGTTTGTATTGTTATCTGGTTTGTAATTATAACAAATGTTCATATCTGCGTATCTTTGTAAATCAAGAAGAAATTCTGAACAAACTTATAAAAAAATCACACTCAACAGAAAAAGAATGTGTATTTGAAATAGGCAGCAACAGCGATTTAATTCTTGAAAACATGATAACAAATTCACTTATAACTACAATCGAGGAATTCGGTAAAAAAGGCAGGGGAGCTATAACCTTTCCAACCAAGTTTTCAATGGTTGATAAATTATTAAATCTTGATCATAACGGAAAAGTTATTTTCCGAATGAGCATTAACCCAAGCGAGATAATTAGGGATGTTGAAATCGGAACATCAACACTGATGAGCAGAATTATTGCCTTGAATAAAATGTGCGAAGCCGGATATAAAGTCGGATTGTTGATAGCACCTGTAATTATGTTAAAAAACTGGAGAATGATATATACGGAGATGCTTGACACCCTTTATGAGAACCTTACAGAAAAGGTTAAAAACAGTATGTTTATAGAAGTAATTTTTATGACATACAGTTATGTTCATCGTGCAATTAATGACCAGGCTTTTCCTGACCGACAAAAGTTATATAACCAGCAGCTTATGACAGGAAGGGGTAGGGGTAAATACTGTTATAGGCAGTATTATCGTGAGGATGGCGAAGCTTTTTTACGGTATGAAATAGGTAAACGATTTAATTGTGCGAATATAATTTATGTGGTTTAAGTCATTGTGGATTCAATGACTTTTTTATATGGTAATTAATTGTAATTTATGGTATTATAGCCGACATAAGCATTTTATTAGAAAAATGATATTTTCACGATGTAAACAAAATTTATTATACATAAAGAATACACATTGAATCGTTAATATATATAAGGAAGGTGGGGATTATATTGAAATATAAGCTATTAATAGTCGAAGATGAACCAAGAATGAGAGAAATTATCAATGATTATTTTTCGGTTAAGGATTTTAGTTTATGTGAAGCGAAAAATGGTACTGAAGCATTGGAGATACTTGAAAATAATGAATTTGATATAATTTTGCTGGATATCATGATGCCGAAAACAGACGGACTTTCTGTTTGTAAAAAGGTTCGGTTAAAAAGTGAAGTGCCGATTATTTTTCTGACGGCAAAATCGGACGAGGACGATAAATTATACGGCTATAATCTTGGTGCAGATGACTACATAACAAAACCATTTTCTTTGCCTGTTTTATATGCCAAAGTAGTTGCTTTAATAAAACGAACAAACGGCAGTATTATTAATGACGAGATAAATATTAGCGGAATAAAAATCAATACAAAAAGTCAAAAAGTAACTGTTGATGACAAAGAAGTTTTGCTTACTCCGAAAGAATATGATTTATTGTTGTGTCTTATTAAAAATAAGGACAGAGTTATGACAAGAGACCAGCTACTAACAAAAGTGTGGGGATTTAATTATTTCGGGAATGACCGTGTTGTCGATACGCAAATAAAAAAACTCAGGGCTGCCCTAGGCGACAAGGCAGTCTGTATCTGTACGGTTATAAAATCCGGCTATAAGTTCAAGGAGGTGCAGTAAAATGAAAAAAAGTAAATCATACAAAAACATTATTATAAAAACAACCGCTGCTTTTTTATCTTTTTATTTTGTTATGATGGCGGTTATTACATGCGTTCATGCAGATAATGTGAGAAAAAATATGCGTTATAAAACTCAATTTGAAATTAATAAAATGGAAGAGATTTTAGACGATGCAACAAATTATTCTTATTATAAAAGTATAAATTCTTTCCCTGAAAATACCACTGAGAGTTATGAGGTATTTAAACTTTATCAAAAATTAGAATCAGTTATGATAAATCTTGCTGGTGAGAATATATATATAAGATTAACTATTTATGACAACAATAATAATATAATTGCAAAATCAGGAAATGTTTTATTTTTTTCGGGAAATTATGGATATAGTCATAACAAATGTATACCTTTAAATGAGTTTATGTCACGAGATGAAATTAATGAATTATTTTCAATTAATAATCTTTGGGCTCTCGAGACAATACAAATAACTGGCTATGATTATGATAAATATGTTATACCTGAAAAAATAAAAGTTTTTGATGATAAACATGATGACAACCTATATAAAGAAAAAATATTTAATATTAAAGATAATGAAGGATTAATTAAAACTGAATATATAAAAGATTATACAACTTTATATTTTGAAAGAACAGATGACAATGGACCGATTACAGATTCTATGTCAAAAAGGTATTCATATTGTGATGAACTTGCTAGACCATCTTTAGAATACTGGCAAACTGAAGGAACATTTCTAAATAAACAAAAAAAAGATAATATTATAAAAGGTGAGTACGGCTATGTATTAGGTAAATCATTATGTTATATAAATTACGGATATGTATATTATCCGCTTGAAGTTGCATTACCACAGCTTATTCCGATTTACATTTTATGTTTTATATTTGTGTTATTATTAATATTTATACTATCAAATAAAATGGTTAGGGTATTCTATAAACAACAAAAACTTGAGCAAAACCGCAAGGATTTAACCAACGCCATAGCCTATGAATTAAAAACCCCACTAGGTATTATCAGGAGCTATAGCGAAGGCTTAAAGGAAAACATAAATATTGATAAAAAAGATTATTATCTTGACGTTATTGTTGACGAAACCGAAAAAATGGATAAAATGGTTATTGAGATGCTTAATTTATCAAAGCTAGAAGCTAATGCTTATGAATTAAAGTTAGAGACATTCTCTCTTGTCGAGCTGACACAAAAAGAGATTGACAAGCATAAAAGTCTTTACAATCATAAAGGTTTGAATATAATATTTAATTATGATAATAATCATGAGGTTAAAGCAGACAAAAAGGGATTTGAATATGTAATTTCCAACTTTATTTCGAATGCTTTAAAGCATACTCCTAACGAAATGAATATTATAATTAATATTGAGAACAGCAATAACAAGATCGTTTTTTCAATTGAAAATCAGGGTGATAAGATATCCGAAGAAAAGCTACCGAGAATCTGGGACAGCTTTTATAAAGCAGTTGAATCAAGGGAAAGAAAAGACGGCGGAACAGGGCTGGGACTTACGATTGCAAAAAATTATTTAGTGTTACACAAAGCACAATATGGTTGTGAAAACACCGAAAACGGAGTTAAATTCTGGTTTAAAATATAATTAGTAAAAGTGAGTTAATCAATGAAAAAAACATTCGCCAATCTTGAACAATTAAAAGATATTATTTCAAAATACCCAACGCCTTTTCATCTATATGACGAAAAAGGGATAAGGGAAAACGCACGTAAACTAAAAAAAGCATTTACCTGGAATAATGGTTACAGGGAATACTTTGCTGTCAAGGCAACGCCAAATCCCTCTATTTTACAAATATTAAAAGAAGAAGGATGCGGTGTTGACTGCTCGTCCCTTACCGAGCTTATGCTTGCTGAAAGGGGAGGTTTTTATGGTAGTGATATAATGTTTTCCTCCAATGATACGCCCGAGGAAGATTTTTTGCTTTGCAAAAAGCTAGGTGGAATAATAAACCTCGATGATATTACACATATTGATTATTTAGATAATATTACAGGAATACCAAAGACAATCTGCTGCCGTTATAATCCGGGCGGAGTGTTGAACATTGGCAATAAAATTATGGATAATCCGGGTGACGCAAAATTCGGCTTTACCTACGAGCAACTTGTCGAGGGTTTTAAAAAACTACGTGAGCTTGGTGCGGAAACCTTCGGTTTACACGCTTTTATTGCCAGCAACACTACGGATGACGCATATTATCCTACTCTTGCAGGTATACTTTTTCAAACTGCTGTAAATATAAAGCAGCAGACAGGTATAATCATTTCGTTTATAAATCTTTCGGGAGGTATCGGTATACCGTATAAACCCGAACAGAATGAAGCTGATATAATAGCAATCGGTGAAGGTGTGCGTAAGGCATATGAAGAAATTCTTATCCCCGCACAATTAGGAAATGTTGCAATATTTACCGAGCTGGGACGTTATATGCTTGCACCATATGGTTGTCTTGTCACAACTGCAATTCACGAAAAGCATATTTACAAAGAATATATTGGTGTGGATGCTTGTGCTGTAAATCTGATGCGACCTGCTATGTACGGAGCGTATCACCATATTACTGTTATGGGAAAAGAAGATGCACCACGCGACTATTTATATGATATTGTAGGTAGTTTATGCGAAAATAATGACAAGTTTGCAATAGACAGAGTGTTACCTCAAATTAACAAGGGTGATATTCTTGTAATTCACGATACAGGAGCTCATGGACATTCTATGGGTTACAATTACAACGGAAAACTGCGGAGTGCCGAGATATTGCTTAAAGAGGATGGTACGGCTCAATTAATCCGCAGAACGGAAACACCCGAGGATTACTTTGCGACTCTCAGGATATAAAAAAGCACAACCTTTATGATTGTGCTTTGGTTGTTATACATTATTTTACAGCTTTAACAGGTCTTGCTTCGATATATCCTCTGTATCCCATCGGCGCTAACTGAAAGCGAGGTGCAGCTTCGGAATCCCATTCATATCCGTAAATTGTTGGATTAAACTTTTCGATATGGTTCCATACCTCACCTATTGCTTCCTCAAAATCCTCGTCATTATAGGGTTCACCTTGGAATACCATAATGGTGCAGGTAGGTAATTCAATTAAATCGAATCCTTCAGGAATAATATTGTTGTAATCAAGCGGCAGCTCTACTCCCTGTACATATTTTGAAGTTCCTTGTTTAATAAGATGCTTTGGTAGCCACATTCCTATCGGTTCATAAAGAGCTTCCTTAACGCTTGTAAGGATAGGCCAGACATCGCAGCCAACTTCTTCACAATATTCAAAATATTCTGTTGCTTTGATACCTCTTTTTAATAATACCTTTCTTGCAGGTCGTTCGATTACCTGAACAAATACGGTTTTTAAATTATTTTCGTTCATGTTTTTTACCCCTTTATTAAAATATCGGTAAGTGTGATAAATTTTTTCGGGCATAAAAAGCTTTATTGGCGGTGTATGTTGACTGTACTTTTTCGGAGAGATTCCGAATTCTTTTGAAAATGCTCTGGTAAATCCCTCGTGTGAGTCAAATACAAAGTCAAGGGCAACGTCAAGGATCCTGTGTTTTTCGTCACGCAAAGAAAGTGCTGCTTTTGTCAACCTCAATGCACGGATATAATCGAAAGGTGTTTTGCCTGTAGTTTCCTTGAAAATTCTCGCTGCGTGCCATGGCGAATAGCCGCAAGTGTTTGATAACTGTTTAAGTGTAATTTTTTCACAGATGTTACTTTCAATAAATTCCTGCATCTTCTGAACCGCCATTACAATTTCTGCCTGTTCCATTTATCTCACCTCCTGTGTAAAAGAGTATATATCAAAAGAAGTTGATTTTCTTGACTTGCATTGCTAAATTGCCAACACTTACAATGACATTAAGATAAATAAACCTAGACAGCATTTAGAAAATACTTGACATTTTATTATAAATATGATTTAATGATTTAAAGGCTATGAAGAGAAGAAGTATTTTGGTTAAAATATATGACAGTAAAGAGAGCCGCCGGTTGGTGTAAGGCGGAGTGTCGACCAAAAGAAATACATCTTGGAGCCGCAAACCGAACGGTATGCATTTTACTAAGTAGACTTTGCCGTGTAAGCGCGTTAAAGCTTATAGGCGTTTTTTGACGCTAAAGGCCGATTTGATAATTTTAAATCGGTAAATAGAGGTGGTACCGCGGTTATTATCGCCCTCTGCTATATGCAGTGGGCGTTTTTATTTATTTTGATTAGGGGGGTTTTTATGAATAATGTATTTGATGAACTTAAGGCACGTGGCATGATTGCCCAGACAACCAATGAAGAGCGTATCCGTGAGCTGCTCGGAAGTGAATCGGTTACCTTCTATATCGGCTTTGACCCGACGGCAGACAGCCTGCACGTGGGACATTTTGTACAGCTTATGGTTATGGCACATATGCAGCAGGCAGGACATCATCCAATCGCTTTACTCGGTGGAGGTACAGCTATGATCGGTGACCCGACTGGGAAAACCGATATGAGAAAAATGATGACACCTGAGATAATTGAACACCATATTGAATGCTTTAAAAATCAAATGTCAAAATTAGTTGATTTTAATAAAGTAACTTTGGTGAACAACGCCGACTGGCTTATGAACCTTAATTATGTAGAATTCCTGCGTGAGGTAGGTGTGCATTTTTCCGTAAATCAAATGTTAAGTGCAGAATGCTTTAAGTCACGAATGGAGAAAGGTCTTTCTTTCCTCGAATTCAACTATATGCTTATGCAGGGTTATGATTTCTACTACCTTAATAAAAATCATGCTTGTACAATGCAGCTTGGAGGTGACGACCAATGGGCGAATATTCTTGGTGGTATCGACCTTTGCCGTAAAAAAGCAAGAAGGGAAGTTTTCGGTATGACTTTTGCTCTTCTTACAACCTCTGAGGGTAAAAAGATGGGAAAAACCGAAAAAGGTGCTGTCTGGCTGGATCCCGAAAAAACTTCGCCGTACGAGTTCTTCCAATATTGGCGTAATATTGACGATGCCGATGTTATCAAATGTATGAATATGCTGACCTTTGTTCCTGTTGAGGAGATAAAAGAACTTGCAAAAGCTGAAGGCAGCGAAATCAATAAGGTTAAGGAACGTCTTGCATACGAAGTAACCACTCTTGTTCACAGCAAGGAAGAGGCTGATAAGGCACTTGAAGCTGCGCTTTCTGTGTTCGGTGCGGGTGCAGTAAGTGAAAATATGCCGTCAACAGAATTGATTGCTAATGATTTTGCTGATAACGCTATTAGTGTAATAGACCTTTTAATCAAGACGGGACTAACACCGTCTCGTGGCGAAGCCCGCCGTTTAATCGAACAGGGTGGAGTTTTAATTGATGATGAAAAAGTGCAGAATTTTGCGGCTGTCATTTTGATAACTGCCTTTGATAAAGGCTTTGTAATAATAAAAAAAGGTAAAAAGACCTTCCATAAGGTGATATTCAATAAGTAAAATTTATTTCTTTTTCGCTTTTTCCTGTGCGAATCTTGTATTTTCGTCTACTCTGAATTTTACTATTCTGCTTACTAATTCATATGGTATAGGCTTGGTATGGGGAAACTGTACCGAGCCTTTTGCATTTTTATATGCTGATAATTCATCTTTAAAAGCTTCGATTGCACTGGGTGCAGGATAAAACCCTATATGATTTTTGAAACCGGCAAAATGTACTAAATTTCCGTGCAAAACAAAGGTAGGCATCTCCCAGGAAATCTTTTCGGTTGCTTTGGGAGCTGCTTCTTTTATTGTTTTTCTTAGTGTCTGCATTCTTTCCTGAATTTCGGTTGGGAAGGTTGCTATATACTCGTCAATAGTGATAATGTCCATACAATCTTTCCTTTATTTTATAATCTTAATAATAAGCTGTTTATCCTTTTACTTATTCTTTCTCTTTCTGAATAAACCCAATTCGGATCAAAATCGATATTAAAACTTTTTGAAAAAGAATAATACAGATTCAGTTTTTGATAATACCTCTCCCAGTCGGAAAGAAAACTGCCGTTTGGTTCTGGTAACGAAATTTTACCTTTTGAAAATCTGAAATATTCCTCTACATAGGCAATAAAGCAACTCAATACCTCGGTATCGTTAACGTCAAAAGGTAGCATCATAAGTTTATATTCTGTTGCTTCGGGTAACTTGTATTGCTTAATGCTCTCTAAAATCAACAAAAAATCTCTGACATCCATCTTTTTATAATAATCCAGCTTTTCTTGCCTTGTACTCCAGAGTGCAAGCTTTTCTTTTAAAGGAAGACCTTTGATATTTAGAATAATTTCACTAGGCCCAAGCACTGCCTGAGTCAACGGCTCGTCCTCTGTTTCCAGATTGTCTCTTAAAAAAAGACTATCATCCTCGACAACGCCTACGTATCCAATATCATAAATACCTTTTCTACCAGCTCTACCGCTTATTTGCTTGACTTCTTGCGAGGTCAAATATCTCATATCCTCACCGTCAAACTTTTGTAAACTCATAAAAATAATTCTACGGATTGGAAGATTAACACCCATACCGATAGCATCGGTTGTTATTAAAACGCTGTTTGTTCCTTTAAGAAACAATTGATATTGTATTCGTCTTACTTCCGGTGGTAAATCACCATATATTACGCTATTTTTAATACCTTTTTCAAGAAAATACTTCGATAATTCCAAAACCCGCTTTTTAGAAAAAGCAACCAGAGCATCACCTTTTGCAACCTTGTTAAATGAATAAGGTTGTTCCATTACCTCCAAAGGGGTTTGCCTTTTATATTCAAATACCTCATAGGTATCACCGCAATCGTTTAGGATACTTATTACAAGCTCTTTTGCGTTTAAAGCACCGCAGATATGAATTTCCGCACAGCGAAGTGCAAGTAAAGCCTTTGTCCATGCTTGTCCCCTCTGTGAATTGGCAATCATCTGTATTTCGTCGATTACCGCAACATCGTAAATATCAATGACATCAAGTTTTTCTATTGTCGAGCAAACATGCTTAGCACTCTCAACAAGCATTTCCTCTTCGCCTGTGATTAAATTACAGGGTACGCCTTCTTTGTTGAGCTTTTCATAATTTTCAAGCGCTAAAATACGCAGCGGAGCAAGATATACCCCCTTGTTCGCTTGTTTTAACCTCTCGACCGCCTGATAGGTTTTTCCTGTGTTTGTTTCACCTAAATGCAAAATAAAATTACGTTTTTTTGCTCTTGCTTTTTCATATTCATCCTTTGGATTGGCAGGAAAATACTTTGTAAATTCATTGGCAATCAACCTCGGAATATGGCTGGTTATCAAAACAGACATTAATCCCGAATTTATATAACCTTGCTTATCCTTTGAAATTATATCCTCAAACTTATAATCAGTACCGTTCTTTTTATTGTAAAAGTTAAGAAGGCGAACAGAAACAACATCAAGAAGTTCAAGGTAACCATTATAAACATCATTGTATTCCTTCATCTGTTTATATTGTAGTTCCTTAAGAATCTTGATTTTTTTTCGTATACTAGCTTCGTGGTTCCAGAGTGCCGAATCCTTTGTGTTTCGTACAATGTTTTCGGTATTCTGTAATTGCAATTTAAGCTTTTCAAAGTCACGTATGGTTCTTTGAGCCTTTTTCATGAACGCACCTATATTAAAATATGATTTATTATTTATTATATTGAGTTATACGCAGTATATGCAAAAATAGACTTTTTATAGGTAGTACAGTTTTTAACGAACTTATTATTTTTTACATAAAATATAATTGGAAGTATTGTTATAACAGAAAGAATATTAATAAAAAATATCATGTAAAGGGGCATTTTTATGACTATGTGCAGTGATATAAAAAATATGTGCTTTATAGAGGAGTTAAAAAATAAAACAGGTCAGGATATAGCACTTTTTTGTATTGATGGATTATCTTATTACGGTAAACTTAACCAAATTGATAAATGCAATATTGCGACTCTAAATTCGTTCGATTATAAATCTTTAAACAATATATCACCACAAACAGCATTTATTGATACAGATAAAATTGTATGTTTTGGTTTTTATAGTAAAAATTATATGCAAACACTTGATTTGTGTAAATATGAATACAAAGAAGCCGCTGTATGCAATAACGATGCCTTGATTGAAAAACTTAAATCAATGGAGCGGATTTCAATTTCAACTATCGGTGGCTTTATATTTTCGGGTGAACTTATCGATCTGCAGAAGAAAACTGCAAAACTTAAAGCAGAATCGGTTTATGGATTAAGTGAAGGTAATAAGTTGAATTTACAAAATATTATTTTAGTAAATTTAAAAGCAGCTACAGCGATTATTTCCTAAATTTTCATTATAAATAATTTTACTCCTTTGGATTTTTCCGAAGGAGCTTTTTATCTGGGTTAATAAATTTTTACCTTAACCATTTACTTTCATTAGTTCATCTATTATAATTTAATGTGTAAATAATAAGTATTAGGAATTTTTTAGGAGCTGCAATGATAAAAACAATAATAAAAGGAATACCCTTGGAGTTTGAGACAAATAACAATGTTTTTTCGCCATCGGCAATAGATAAGGGAACGCTTGCAATGCTTTCACAAATTGAATTTAATCAAGACAACATGGTGCTAGATTTAGGCTGTGGTTACGGTGTTGTAGGAATACTTGCAAGCAAGATAATCGGTGCAGAAAATGTTGCTATGTGCGACATTTCCGACGATGCTGTCAATATATCAAAATTAAATGCTATTTTAAATAATGTTAGTCAAGTTAAAATTATTAAAAGTAACGGTTTAGATGATATTGTAGAAAATAATTTTACGCATATACTGTCTAACCCTCCGTATCAGGCTGATTTTTCCGTACCGAAGAATTTTATAGAAAAGGGTTTTTATAAGCTTGCCATCGGTGGAAAAATTTTTATGGTTACAAAGCGTAAGGAATGGTACAAGAATAAATTAAAAAGTGTTTTCGGTAATGTACAGGTTGAGGAAGTTGACGGATATTTTGTTTTTACTGCCGAAAAGTTATCTTTATATAAACCTGTGAAACTTATGAAAGAACAAAGTCTTTCTAAGAAGTTGAAGAGAAAGTATAAGAATAATAAGGAGAACACATGAGTAAAAAAGTTGAATCAGCAATTGATTTATTTAGTAACGGTTCAAACTGCTCGCAGGCAGTTTTTGCTACTTTCTGTGAAAACTACGGAATAAACAAAGAACAGGCGTTTAAAATTGCCTGTGGTTTTGGTGGTGGGATACGTTCGGGAGAGGTATGCGGAGCTGTTTCTGGTGCCGTTATGGTTATAGGTTTAAAGTATGGAAACGAAAACTTCGATGATTTGGAAGTAAAGAAGCTATGTTGTGCCAAGACAGTTGAATTTATAAATTGTTTTAAAGTAAAGTATAATTCTATTGTTTGTAGAGAATTATTAGGAATTGATATTTTTGTCGGCGATGGAATGAAATTAGCAAATGAAAAAGGACTTTTTAAAACAACCTGTGTTGACATGATCAGGTCTGCTGTCGAAATACTTGAAGAACAAGGTTATTAATAAGAACAGAAATCCGTTTGTTTATATTATAGTCAACGCTTTCCCAACGGCAACACGAAAGGAATCCATGCTCTCGCCATGCTTTGGGAACCAGTGCATAACGTCCATGTGGTTTGATGCTATACTCATTTCATAACCTTCGCAATGGGTGATAATATCTTTTTCGGTCAATCCATAGAGCTTGCAGAAATATACACAAAGTTCAACGGAATTTTCCCATACTTTTCTAAAATATTCTTCGTGTTGGGACGGTACATAACCGACCATTTCGTTTCCGATATATGTAAAACCGCTTGGCTCACAGATTTCAAAGCTAATATGAGTGTTATTTACAGGTCCACCACCATGCCAGCCACGGTGATCCCAAGGAAGGTATTGCCACACCTCTTTATCGTCAAGAAAAGCGTGAACGCAAACCTCACGGTCTGTTTCTCCTTTTTCATATGACCTGTTCCACAAGTTAAACCAGTCCTTTGCCATAACTCCTGGGGTAGCGGTTGAATGAACCATAATTCCCGTCGGGGTTATTTTTTTATTTGCTTTATAACAGTCGTTCTCGGTTAAGTAATTTGTGTATAACTTCATAACACCCAATAAAACCTTTCATTGCTAATTATTAATTCGACTTAGCTAATATCTCACATATGTTTTTTTCTATATTTTCTTTAAAAGCTATTTGTGATTTGTTATCAAGAAACCATTTATATGCGTTAGAAAGTCCTGTTTCAATCGGAGTCTCTTCATTAAAAATACTATTAATTTTCCTTACATCAAGAACATTATCATAATCGAAAAAGGGAAAGAAATCACGCACATTCCTGTTTAACGATTTATAATCGCACTCTATAATTTTCACTTTTTTATCTACTACTTTTGCGCAAGCATTAACCCAGTCACGTGCAGTCATCGATTTTTTATTACCTACATTGAAAGTACCTGATGCGTTGTTTTTAAATAAATGATTGATTATTTTTGCTAAATCATCGGTATAAATAAATTGCAATTTTGGGTTTGTTTTAGGTATTATGATAGGATTGCTTTCGCAGATATGCTTGAAAATTAAGCTTTCTCGCTTTGCATAATTATTTTCACCATATATATATGGCGGTCTCAGAATAATTAAGCGGGTATTCATTGAAGCAAAATAGTCGGTATAATATTTCTCAGCATTTATTTTTTCCAACCCATATGATGTCCAATATTTATTTTCAGCAAGTTTGTCGTTTTCTTTAAAAGGAATTTTAAGATTTTCAATATCATAAACCGCACTAGTGCTGATAAAAACAAAAGATTTTACAGTTTCAAAATCCAGTGTATCGCATAAGTTCTCCACCCAGCTTGAATCTTTGAAGCTGACATCAACAACACAATCGAAACGTCTGTCATTTAAAGCTTTTTTCATGCATTCTGTATCATTTCGATCGCAAGTAATCTGTTCGATATTTAATGAAGTTAACGGCTTTGTTCCGCGATTCAATATGCTGACACTATATCCATATTCTTCAAAAACTTCTGCAATTTTTCTGCCAATAAAATAACTCCCACCGAGTATAAGTATCGAAGATTTCGAAACAATATTACTCATGATCTACCTCAATATTTTTTAATTTCATCATAACATAAGGCAATAGTATTTACAATATTAATAAATGTCCATTTAATATAAATTTTCTTGACTTATATTTGTATATATGATAATATAATTAAAACTAAAAACATTACAAGTAGGTTCTCTGCATGATAAAATTTATTTATCTCAATATAGATGATGATATTTAGCACTTGACCCATGACTGACAGTCGTAGGTACAAGTGCTTAAAGTGCATGTATCTATGAGGTGAATAAAAATAGCAAATTAATGTTATTTAACCGCATTGGTACAAAGAGTAATTCTTTTTACCGGTGCGGTTTTTATTTTATATGAGAGGTTGTGGTAAAGTGAGACATACAGATTATGTCAGAATAGATGCTCTAATAAATTTATAAAAATAAATTTATGGAGGCTAATATGTTATATATAAACAGCGATATATCTTCACCTCATGTTGAGGTAGAAGAATTAAAAAATCATATTGGTAATACAGTATTTATTCATGGTATGGTTTACAAAATCCGTGAAATGTCGGGCTTTGCTTTTGTAATTATAAGAACAAAAGGAAGGTTTCTTCAATGTATTTATTCGCATGAATACTCGTTATTTGAACTTAATGAAATTAAAGATAATATGTCTTTAATTATTAAGGGTGAAGTAATAAAAGAAGAACGTAGCCGAAATGGAATAGAAGTTAGAATTATAAGTTATGAAGCGCTGTCATTCCCAGCAGAAGAAACACCGATTGTAATTAACAATAAAGAAATTGTAACTTCACTTGATACTTTGTTGGATAATCGTCCTATCACCTTACGAAACGCGAAAGAAAGTGCAATTTTTAAAATTCAAGCAGGAATTTGCACTGGATTCAGAGATTTCTTTAACAGAAATAAGTTTACAGAAATTCACTCACCGAAGATAGTTTTCAGAGGTGCGGAAGGTGGAGCGAATATATTTAAACTTGACTATTTCGGTAGAGAAGCCTTTTTGACCCAAAGTCCACAGTTTTATAAACAAATTATGGTTGGTGTATATGAAAGGGTTTATGAAATTGCACCTGTTTTCCGTGCAGAAAAGCATGACACATCAAGACATATCAATGAATATACAAGCGTTGACCTTGAAGTTGGATTCATCGAAAATTTTTATGAACTGATGCAGATTGAAACATAGATGATTAAAGAAACTCTTGCTTTTCTGAAAGAAAACTATGCAGAAGATTTATCTGTACTTCATGTTGACATACCAATTATTACAGAAATACCAGCAATTAAGTTTATGGATGCCAAGGATTTATTTTTAAAAACGTATGGTCGCGAATCAACAGACTTTGAGGACTTTGATCCCGAGGAGGAGAAGCTGTTATGTGAGATAATCAAAAAGCAAACGGGCAATGACTTTGTTTTTGTAACTCATTACAAATCGTCAAAACGTCCTTTTTATGCGAAAGAATGTATGGATAATCCTGAATATACCGAAAGTTTCAACCTTTTGTTCAGAGGAATGGAAATTACAACAGGCGGACAGAGAATTCATGATTATAACGAACAGGTTACAAAAATGCTCTCGAGAGGAATGAATATTGAGCAGTTTTCCAGCTATCTTATGGCTCATAAATATGGACTACCTCCTCATGGAGGGCTGGGAATCGGTCTTGAACGCTTCACAGCAAAGCTTCTTGGCTTTCAGAATGTACGGAATGCAACACTGTTTCCGAGAGACATCAACCGTTTAGAGCCGTAATAATTTGTCTCACTGTTTCTTAAAAGAAGTAGTATAAACGACCGTTTTAATATTTAACGGTCGTTTTTCTTTACAAATGATGTGTATTAAGATATAATTATATTAAATATTAGTTTTAAGTACTTAGAATACATTTTGTTATTAAAAAGCAGTAATGAATAAGGAAAGCCAAAATGAACATTAGTTATGATTGGTATAGGATATTTTATTATGTTGCCTTAAATGGTAACCTAACTGCAGCAGCGGAAAAGCTGTACGTTTCGCAGTCTGCTGTAAGCCAGAGTATAAAGCAACTCGAAAACAGCCTTGGTTGCAATTTGTTTATACGCACTACAAAAGGTGTTAGATTAACAACAGAAGGTGAAATTCTTTACGAGTATATTTCCAAAGGTATAGAACATATAAAGTTGGGGGAAAAACAACTTGCATTACAGCTAAACATGGAAAGTGGTGAGATTCATATCGGAGCAAGCGATATGACTTTGGAATATTACCTTTTACCGTATTTAGAGGAATTTCACAAATTGTTTCCGAAAATTAAAATCAATATAACAAATGGTTCAACACCCGAAACTATTAAACTGTTAGAAAAAGATATAATCGACTTTGCTGTTATAAGCGAGCCTGTGCCCGAGCTTAAAAATTGCTCCGTAATACCCGTAAGCGAAATTGAAGATGTTTTCATTTGCGGAACAGATTATAATAATCAAACTATCACTTTAAATAATCTGAATACATTTCCTTTAATAATGCTTGAAAAAAACACAAGTACACGCAAATATATAGACACATTTTTTGCAGATAATAGTATTTCGCTATCACCCGAATTCGAACTGGCTACAAGCAGTCTTATTGTCCAATTCGTAAAGCGTAATTTGGGAATCGGTTGTGTGGTAAGAAATTTTGCTGAAGAAGCTCTAAGATCAGGTAAAATTAATGAAATAATTCTTGAGAAACAAATTCCAAAACGACATTTATGTATTGTCAAAAAGTTAACATCTATCTCAAGAGCATCCGAAAAATTACTAGATTTGCTACTGAAATAAGCATAGCTTATTAAACATATAATTAATATGTATTTTACTTATGTCTTTTGCTGCTTTATACTATATTTGTAAATAAAATATTGTATGGAGGTATTTCTATGGTAACAGCTATTGTCGGAGGAAACTGGGGAGACGAAGGCAAAGGTAAAATGACGGATTTGTTGGTAGGGGAGTCGGATATTGTTATCCGTTTTCAAGGCGGTGCTAATGCAGGGCATACAATTATAAATGAGTATGGTAAATTTGTACTACACATTTTACCTTCAGGTGTTTTTAGAAAAAATGTTGTCAATATTATTGCATCTGGCGTTGCTTTAAACCTTGACAGCTTATTTAATGAGCTTGACATTCTTGAAAACAGTGATGTACCGATACCAAACTTGATAATTTCGGATCGTGCTCAAATAGTCATGCCGTATCATATTCTGTTTGATAAGCTTGAAGAAGAACGGCTTGGAGCAAACAGCTTTGGCTCAACAAAATCGGGTATTGCACCGTTTTATTCAGATAAGTTTTTAAAAATTGGTTTTCAAGTATCGGACATTTATGACGATAATCTAAAAAGCAAATTAGAAAAAGTTATCGAGGTAAAAAATATACAAATTAAATCCTTATACAAAAAAGCCAACTTAATAGATACTGAAAAAATTTATGAATATCTGTTAAGCTTTAAAGATAGGCTTGCACCTTATATTAAGGAAATAACCTATTACCTTCACTCGGCTGTAAAGGACAATAAGAAGATACTTTTGGAAGGGCAATTAGGTGCTTTACGTGATCCCGACAACGGTATTTATCCCTTTGTAACCTCATCTTCACCACTTGCTGGTTTTGGAGCAGTAGGAGCAGGTTTGCCTTCACATTCTATAAAAGAAATCATAACGGTAGTCAAGGCATATTCGTCCTGTGTCGGAGCAGGTACTTTTGTCAGTGAAATATTTGGTGAAGAGGCTGATGAACTTAGGAGCAGGGGTGGTGATAACGGCGAATACGGTGCAACCACAGGCAGACCACGCAGAATGGGTTGGTTTGATGTTGTTGCGAGCAGATATGGCTGTATTCTACAAGGCACGACACAGGTAGCACTTTCTTTACTTGATGTATTGGGTTATTTAAAGAAAATTCCAGTTTGTATAGGCTATGAAATAGATGGTATTATTACTGATAAATTTCCTATTACATCTCAATTAAATAAAGCAAAGCCTGTTTACACCAATCTTGACGGTTGGGAATGTAATATCAGTGGAATAAGAAAATATAATAAGCTTCCGAATAATACGAAAAAATACATTAAGTTTATAGAAGAAAAACTTGGTTTCCCTATAACGATGATTTCCAATGGTCCTAAAAGGGAAGATATAATTTATAGATAACTACCGAAAACCCGCTGTAAAACAAGTGCAGCGATAAAACTTTCGAGCGTGTATACTCGCCTTCTACCCGTGTCCTTGTAGAATGTGTGATAGAAAGAATCGGGTATGAGCTCGTCCCAGCAGATGTACTTTTCCATTAGAGCAAAGAACTTAGGTTTATTGTTTTCGAGTGAAGAAGATACATCGTTGTAAGTGTCGAACATCGACATTTGCATATTTCTAATTTGCATGATTTTTTCTCCTCTTTTTGCTGTTTTATTTGGTTTTGTCGCTAAAATATTATACCATTAGGTGGAGAAAAATCATATATATTTTACTCAATAAAGTATTGATTTATCAAGATTTTTTGAGTTTCACAATCGACTAATTATTAACTCTGGAAGGAGGAGATACGATTTGTGTGAATGGATTTATGCTATACAGAAGATGATTGATTGGATTGATGATAATGCGATTAATAATCCTTCACTTGAGAAAATTTCTAAACACTTGGGATATTCACCGTATTATTGTTCAGCACAATTTCATCGTATTGCGGGAATGACTTTAAAAAGTTATATGGCAGGACGGCGTTTGTGTTTGGCAACACTTGCTGTTAGAGATACCAGCGACCGAATCGTCGATATAGCTTTAGAATACGGATTTTCATCTCAGACCGCTCTGACGAGGGCGTTCAAGGATACTTACGGATGTACACCGGCAGCATACAGGAAAAATCCTGTTCCTATTCCATTATCAATGAGAAAAATCGTGGTTGACCCTTCATATTATATTGAAGAAGGAGATTTTACAATGGGCAATCTGGTTTTGCCTTCCTACCATTTTGAATATATTCCAGATCACAAATGTCTCGCTGTCTATCACAGACTACCTCAATAGTATATGTTTGTCAATACTAATATAATTATTTATTAAATTGCTATTGACAAAGTTATTTTCCCATGATATTATCGTGAATATAAATTCAATGAATGGAAGTTCAATATTATGGCAACCAGATCAGAACAAAAAGAAAAAAGGCGGCAGGATATATTAGCCGTTGGTCTTGATTTATTTATACGCAAAGGGTATGCCGCTACAAAAATAAGTGATATTGCAAAGGCGGCAAATATGAGTGTAGGATTATTATTCCACTATTTTGAGTCAAAAGAAAAACTGTATGAAGAATTGATTAAAATCGGAATATCAGGTCCTGAAATGATAATGTCTGGTGATAAAAGCGATCCGTTAAAATTTTTTGAAGCTACAACGATGAATATACTGGAATATGTTAAAGACCCTTTTACAGCTAAAATGTTTGTTCTCATGAGTCAGGCAATGTATACGGATTCAGATTCTGAAAATGTCCGCGAAATGCTAAAACAAAACAACACTTATTTACAATCAACTGCATTGATTGAAAAAGGACAACAAAACGGAACGATAAGAGAAGGAAACCCGATAGCTTTATCAATCGCTTTTTGGGCGGCAATACAAGGAATATGCCAAGCTGTTGCAGTTGATTCCAACACGCCCTGTCCTCTTAGTGAATGGATTGTTGATATTATTAAGAAAAAATAATATTAAAGATTCGAACCATTGTTTCAACGATAAATGGTTCCTCAAAAAATTATCGTTGGAGAAATGGATTGAATATATGAAAAAAATCATTATTGTCGGTGCCGGAGTTGCAGGACTTTCTGCGGGAATTTATGCTTTTCAGAGTGGTTTTGATGTTACTATTTTCGAGCAGCATACTATCCCAGGGGGGAATTGCACAAGCTGGAAAAGAAAAGGTTACTTTTTTGAAGGTGGTTTACACTGGCTGACAGGTTCATCCAAAAAAACACCTCTTTATAACGCATGGAAAAATGTCGGTGCATTGGATGATAATACGAAGGTATTTTTGAAAGATCCCTTTTTTACGTATTATTATTGTGACAAAAAGATTTGTTTATATCGTGACCCGGATAAATTAAATAAGCACCTTCTCGAAGTATCACCTGAAGACGAAAAGGCAATTAACTCATTATGTAAGGATATTAAAAGATTTGCTAAAGTAAATATGCCTGTTCAGGATATAAAAGGTATAAAAACAGTTAATAAGAATAAAATGCCTTTTTCCGATTTGTTATCATTCCTTAAAATTATTCCAAAAATGAGTTCATATAATAAAATATCGTGTTTCGAGTATAGTCAAAGGTTTAAGCATCCTGCAATACGTGGGCTTGTAAATTCTGTTGTCGGCGAAAATCTTTCAGCCTTGGCAATTTTCTTTACTCTTGGATGTTTAGCTTCCGGTGATGGTGGGTATTTAGAGGGTGGTTCTCTTAAAATGGCACACAACATGGCAAAGCGTTTTACCGACTTGGGCGGAGAAATTAAATATTCCAGTAAAGTAGATAAGGTGCTTGTAGAAAACGGTAAAGCAACGGGAGTTGTGGCTAACGGACAGGTAACTATAGCCGACGCTGTGATTGTTACTGCTGATACGGTTAATGCAACAATAAAACTTTTTGATAAACCGCTGCATGAACCTTGGATGGAAAAAATGCGAAAAAACGTTAAATATTTTGCAAATACTTTCGTTTGTATAGGCGTAGAAACAGATTTATCCGATTTACCGCAGAATATGGCATTCCCTCTAGAAAAGTCTGTATCAGTTGGTGGTGAGAATTCTTATACTTTTGAAGTAAATAATTATGCTACTTTCAAAGGGTATGCACCAGACGGCTGCACTGCTCTTACAGTAATCTTCATGGGTGATACCTATGAATACTGGCATAAAAAAAAGCAAAGCGGTGAATATGAAGCTGAAAAAGAAAAGATTGTAAACATGGTCATTAAGCTGCTTGAACAAAAAATACCTAAAACAGCTGGAAAGATAGCCGTTACTAATGTAGCTACGCCCTTAACTTATGAGCGTTATTGCGGAACAAGCCATGGTTCATGGATGACACTCGTGGAAAAAGGTCAAAAAATGATCACTTACCCTTCCAAGTCTGAGAATATTAAAAATCTATATTTTGCAGGACAACGTATACAACCTCCTGGTGGATTACCTGTTGCTTTAGATACAGGTAGAAAAGCAGTGCAATATCTTTGCAAAGATACAGACACCATATTCCAAGGTAAAATGTAGATTATAAGTAAAAAATAAGCCCTTAACTTTTCTATCAGTTAAGGGCTTTTACGTTGTTATAGGCATATAATTTATTATTTAATTATAAAGCATGTTTTTTGAGGATCAAGTACGCAATCGGAATAATATATCAAAAATTCTCTGATACCGCTGGAATATGGAGCAATATCATAATGTTGATAATAAAATATAATTCCCTGTGGTGTACAATAAAAGTTATTTTTATTAAATGTATCTACTATTAGTTTATCGTAATCATCAAAATAAATGGAAGTATCCTGTTCGATTTGCTTCTTTACCTCTTCTAGGATAAAAGTCTTGTAATTTGGTGAACAATTTATTAATTGGCTAAGACTTAGCATATAACCTTTTTGCAGGTTGAAAGTCTGGGAATCTCTTGCAGTCGTTCCGTGTGCACCGCCTGTATATTCATATTTATCAAAATACAAACTAATAATACAGGAGATAGAATAAGTCAATTCGTATGTGAGAACAGCTTCATAAGTGCGTATCGGAAAATTATTCTCTATATCGGATTTATATTGTTCCTGTGCTGCAGACAGGAGCTTTGTCTCACAATATTTTTTATATTCCATTGCTTTTGTTTTGTAAAACATATTAATTCTTGCTAACGACTGTTTATAAACAGTGGAAACGAATTCAGGATATTCGATTTTATAGGATAAAAGAATATCTCCGTTATAAGAAAAATTACTTTTTATCGAAATTGTATTTACAGACACTCTCTCCATTACAATCACCTCATTTAAGCCTATGTGTATGCTTAAAAAAACGTGATTATGATTAAACTAATCAGATAAATTTATCATTTTTATATCTTGTAAAATAGAAACAGGACCATGTCCGCCGCATATTATGCAAGGCTTTTTATTATCCACGCTAATTTTATTTATAATATCAACTACTTGATTTCTCATTACTGTAGCTTTGGTTGAATTAACATTAACACTTTTCATCAAGTACGGTGCAAGTGAATTGAATTCGGCTCTTTCTTTAGAAAATCCACTTATATTTACAAGAATATCACCTGTAAAAACAACTCCTGCATTTTTGCAGACATAAATCATTTCACCATAAACATGACCGCCACTGCCCTCATATATTTCAAAATCTAGATCGTCTATATAAAGATCGGCAATTTTTATAAACGAATCATGATTTTTAGGAGTGTTTTTGTCAATAATTTGTAGCTTATTTATATCGGGCGTTGTATAACCCGATATGATTCGACTTATTTTATTATAACCCAAATGAAGCTCGGTCTGCTCTCTAAAATCAGGAAGTCCTTTTAATTGTTTATCAAAATTCTCAGCACTTTTTTGGTTTACGAATATTTGGGCGTTATCTAATTTATATAATAATCCGCAGTGGTCAACATCCGCATGAGTGATGTAGATTTTCTTAATTCGTTTATCAAAATCGGGTATCAAACTTTTAATCACTTTTTCTATTTCGTCAGCAAATATAGCATACCCAGTATCGATCATTACCAGTTCATCCAAACTTACTAGAAGATAGGTGTTGCTTCCGCAATAGGGTTGTATGCTGTATAATGTTACTTTATCGCTTAACATTACTTTTTGTATGTTGGTTTTGTAATTTTCACCACGGCAACTGTTTACAAAATAAGCGACACGGCGGATATAATCAAAAACCTTACTCGCATTTTCACCTTTTGATTGCAGGACCTGCAATATTCTGTTTGACTCGGAAATAAATTGCATAGTTTTTTCTGTACTTAAACCGAACATACTCTGTATTTCATTGGCAAGCTTTATATAAAAGACAGTGTTATCCAGATTTTCCTCTGAGGAATCACATTCTACTACATCAATGGGATAAATTTTGCTGATAGTTTCCAAAAGGGTTTTTATTATTTTGGGATTTTCGATTAATAAACCGAATTTAAAATCCTGATATGAATTACCTCCTGCGACAGAATTCATGTAGGAAATATTAATGTCATGTTCATTTAAAACTTCCAGGACAGGTAAAACAGCTCCCGGATGGTCGGGAATTTTTACTGAAATCTCAATAACTTTCTTTTCAGGTATTTCTTTGTTTATATATCCTACATTCAACAGGTCTTCTTCTATTTTAAAAATATTTTCATCGGTAGCTTCTACATCGATAAACAACATATGGAGGTCTACCGCTTTATTATAACTAACTCTGATGATATTACCGTTATTGTCAGCAACTATTTTTGATGCTTTTAAAAATGAACCCGATTTGTCGGGCAGACTGGTTACAAAAGATTTCTGCACCATTTTAAACTCCAATCATTAATACTATTTAATATATATTAATACATAAAAGTTTTAAAATCAACTATTAAAATCCTATATATGGATACAATTCTTTATCTGCTTCTATATCGGTTATCTGCCAGAAATTTCCAATATGTTCTACTGTTAATTTTGCTTTATATTTTTCAAACGGTCCTGTTGAAGTTGCTGTAGAGATCAATAAATAGTATATTATTATATCTTCGTTGGGAGAATATGTATTTGTTATTTTAAAATTCTCAATCCAAGGGCTGGACATTCCCGTCACCCAGTTCGGAGCAGTTTTTTCCAAGCGGTTAGCATAATCTTTTTTAAGATCGGAACTCATTAACGAATATTGCAGAGCAGCGTTGCGTTGTTTTAAACCGTTTGTCCAAATAAGAACGACATCTTCGGGGTTACAAACGCCAATCTGTTGCAACGCTTCCATTAATAACTCGCTCCGCACCTCGTATTTATTCACCTCAGCAACAGTGGCTATTACACTCATGTATTTAAAGTTAAAAATATAGCCGACTATGTTTAAAATCACAATAAATAATACTGTTATACCGATAAACCATTTTATTTTTTTAGAATATAATATCATTTTTTTACCTCACTTAATATGTTTTTTATTGAATTACATATTATTTTATGATATTATATTCCAATATATATATGAAAAATATAAGTTAATACTTGAAAGGTATTTCAAAAAAATGGATTTCTATTCTTTATTCCTGCTGGCTTTGGCACTATCTATGGATGCATTTGCTGTTTCGATTTGTAAAGGTATTTCTGTAAGAAAAATGAATTTTAAAAAAGCGATTGTAATAGGAATATATTTTGGTTTTTTTCAAGCATTGATGCCATTTATCGGCTTTTTTTTAACAGACCTCTTCAGCAAACAAATTGAGTCTTTTGATCATTGGGTTGCATTTGCTTTATTGATAGGTATCGGAATTAAAATGCTTCTTGAAGCTTTTGATAAAGAAAAATCGTGCGACATAAACAGCGGTTCGGTAAGATTTCTTGTAATGATTCCACTTGCAGTTGCTACAAGCATAGATGCACTTGCAGCAGGAATAACCCTTCATATTGAAAAGGTAAATATCTACCTTGCGGTGCTTCTTATCGGCGTCGTAACCTTTATTCTTTGTATGTTAGGCTCAAAGGTTGGAAACTTCTTGGGTACAAAGTGTCAGAAAACAGCAGAAATAATAGGCGGAATAATTCTAATTTTAATCGGTATAAAAATACTACTTGAGCATTTGGAACTGTTTAGTTTATAGAAAACATAAAATTCCCCGAATGAAATTAATCTTTCAATTCGGGGATTATATTTTATCTGTTCATATCTAAATTTAATGTAAAACTGTTATCATAATCTTCGATCCAGACCGTTACTGCTTCATAATCAATTTTTGTGATTTTTTTGTCAGGCCACATACTGCGGTTTTGAGTAGCTTTATTCGTCCACAAAATTTCTCCGTCTGTATTACAGAGCTTTGCATTTTCAACCGTAAGGTTGTTCATATAAATTCCCTGGTCGGTATTATATAGTGTAATTTCTACAAAATCATTTTCGCTGGGCTTACCATTTGTGTCGTACTTAACTTCCTTTGGATAATCAAGTGCGTAGTTTTGCAGGTATGATGTATTGCTTCCATCCGCAAGAGAATATGCTGACTCAAATTCTTTACTATCTACAACCTTTTTGGTAGTGATATCATATATTGTTACAGTTGCTCTGCTGTTTTGTGCCGAAGAATCCAGAGTGAGTCTATAATCGTGTGTTGAATCAAGTTTTACTTTCGATTCATACCATTTATTAATACCCTGCGTCTCGGTGGTGTAAAGATTATAAAATAAATGCCAAGAGCCATTTACACCTGAATAGCAAAAGCCTGTATCGAGACAATTAACCCAATTCCCACTAGAATTAAAAATATCCATTCCGAGGAACATATATGCGTTAACGTATTTACCATCGCTCTCTCTGACATTGTTAAGGTCTATTTGACTGATATTTATGTCAATTGAAGCTTTATTGAACCCTTTTTTTGAATAAACAGCATAAGCAGGACCGTCGGTATCACCCATTTTTCCGCTGCCGTTATCGTAGTTTAAGTTTGTCATATCTGGTAATTTCACTGAACTCTCCTCTGTGCTTAATTCTGTAATTGAACTCTCTTCCTCGATTGAACTGTATTCTTCAATTAAACTATCTTCCTCAATTGAACTGTATTCATCAACTGAACTGTCTTCTTCAACTAATTTATTTACACTATCATCAGTTGACGAGCTTTCATTATTTGTACAACTAGATAACAAAAAACTAAAAGTCAAAAGAAATATCATTATGTATTTCATATATCCTCCATATTATTTATCTTTTTTGGTATGTATCCCTCAAAAATTATAGTATCAAAAGCTTCCAGAGCGATGTCTTCCTCCTCCTGTGAGGATATTGTCCAAGAAATAGCAAAGGGGTTAAAAATCCTTTTACATAATGAAAAGGAAAAACAATCACTATCATTTTTATTAAATGCAATAAAATCTGGTTTAGTAATAAAATTAAAAATCAAATTCTTCAAGGCGAATCTAATGAAAAATCCAATATCGGCTTTACTTTTTAAAAAATTCATAGATAGCTGTCCGCGAACAATATCTGGATTGAATTTACGGAAATATCTTACCGCAAAAGGATTAAAGCTCTCTATGCAAACTCTGCAATTTTTTACCTTAATAATATCCGAAATAACCTTGTATAATGTAACATCGTTATTCAAAAGATAGGTTTTGATCTCGCATATTATTGGAATATCCTCTAACAAATCAAGTACATCAGAGAAAAGCGGAATCATTTCTTTTGTATTCAATAAAGTATAATTACATAGCTGCTCGTATGTAAGCTCCCAGACTTTTTTATTAACCCCGCACATTCGGTTTAAATTCTCATCATGGAAAACAACTGCTTTTCTGTCGTAGGTGAGCTGAACATCCAGCTCTACTCCAAAGCCATTCTCCTTTGCTTTTCTAAAAGCAGTTAGTGAGTTCTCCGGGATTCCATTTTCGTTATTAAAGAGTCCTCTATGTGCATACTTATATCTGATGAAAAATTCTGCTGCTTTTCTGTTTTTGTTTGGTTTTATTAAAAGCAAAGGTAAAAACAATAGGAAGAAAAAAATTAATAAAACAAATGCTTTTAAATACATATATTAATCATCGCCGCCAATATTTTCTATCAGACTTTTTTTCAGCAGGGGTTTGGTGTCACCATGCTTAACATAGCACATTGTTATAAAAGCTAGTGCGGAGAAAATTGCTGCGTAAGGAAATAGAACCATGTATCCGATATCGAGTTTTTCTATTAAAAAGCCGGATAAAATCGGAGTAATAACCTGTGCAGACATTGAAAACGTATAATAAAATCCAGTATATTTACCGATATCCGAGCCTTTGCTCATTTCCACAACCATCGGATATGAATTTACATTTATTGCCGCCCATCCGATACCAACCATAATAAATACCATATTCATAAGTATGCTATTGCTTCTGAGTGGAATGGCAAATAAAAAGCCAAGCGTCATTACCGTAATACCTATAAGTATTATCTTTTTTCTGCCGATTTTGTTTGAAAAAATTCCGATAGGTATGTAGCTTATGACCGCAGCTATTGTTCCGACCATCAGAAAAGTAGCATAAACACCGCCTTTTATACCTAAAAAGTCTTCGACATACCGCGAAAAGGTTGATTGGACAGCATTATATGCAATAAACCAAAGTGAAACAGATAATAACAAGAACACAAGGCTCTTTTTGACTTCATTCGGAAGGCGTTCTTTTCCTTCAACAATAACAGTTTCGGTTTCTTCGATGACAATCTGATTTCTTAGCTTGTTTTCATTTATTGTCAACAACAATAAAATTACTGCTATCACCATTAAAACAGCAACAGAGATGAATAAAAAGGTATAATCGGCTTTCTCGCCCTCTGCCACCTTCGGAACCAGTAATTTAATCATGATCAAAGTATAAACACCGCCGACCGCACCCATAAGATTTATTATCGCATTTGCTTTGGAACGCAGTGGTTTGGGAGTTAAATCAGGCATTAAGGCAACAGCAGGGGAGCGATATGTACTCATTGCAACTAACACAACACCTAACGCAACAAAGAAAACAGCAAGGTTTCCTTTTTCATCAGCTAAAGGCATAAAGATCATCGAACAAACGGCAACCAATGTTCCTAAAACAATAAATGGAGTACGTTTTCCGAACCGAGAAGAAACTTTGTCGGAAAATGAACCGAAAAGCGGTAGCATAAACATTGCCAGAATATTATCAAGAGCCATAACAGTACCTGTCAAAGTTTGTTTCATGCCAAAGGTGTTTTCCAGAATAAGCGGAACAACCGAATCATACAGCACCGAAAACGAGCAGATGGACATAAAAGCAAATCCGATAAAAATGGTTCTCTTGTAATTAAGAATCATGCATTTTCTCCCTGAAATATTTGTTTATAGAAGTATTTGTTTATATAAATATATCATAGTTTGTTCTGATTATCAACTGAATAATAAATATTATATTATTAAGATTATTTTAAGATGAATTTACTTTTAATTGAATTTATGATATACTATAGCCGACATCAGCGAAAGTCATAATGTTAGCGTTAATAGTTGGCTTTAGAAAAATGCTTCATATTTTTACAATGTCAGTTATATTTTAGAATTCTTAGGTGACTTATGAAAGTTGTTATTGCAATAGATTCTTTTAAAGGAAGTCTTACAAGCATACAGGCTTGTAATGCTGCTAAAGAGGCTGTAAAAACTGTTTTCTCCGATGCTGAAATAATAACAGTTCCAATCGCAGACGGTGGCGAGGGTACTGCAATCGCTTATTTCATAGCTTTAGGTGGTCGGATTGAAAAGGTAATGGTTACCTCTCCCGAATTTAAACAAATTGAAGCTAGCTATACTATACTTCCTGACAATACGGCTGTTATAGAAATGGCAGAAGCATCAGGTTTAACTCTGGTTAAGGGTGAAAAAAACGCTGGTGAAGCAACCTCCTACGGAACAGGTGAGTTGATTAATTTCGCACTCAATAAAGGCTGCCGAAACTTTATTATCGGACTTGGCGGTTCCGCAACCAATGACGGTGGAGTCGGTGCTTTATCAGCACTTGGAGTACGATTTTTAGATAAAGATGGTAAAACAATAAAACCCAACGGAAACGGGATTGAAAAACTCTATTCAATAGATACTGGCAAAATGCTCCCTTTACTTTCAAAATGTAAATTCACAATTGCGTGTGATGTTGAGAACACATTGTGTGGCAGAAAAGGTGCAACCTATATTTACGGTGAGCAAAAAGGAGTTTCCGGCAACGATTATGAGAGATTAGATAATAATCTTCTTCGATTTGCAACAATTGTAAAAAATACTACCAACAAAGATATTCTTAATATAAAAGGCGGTGGTGCTGCGGGCGGAATGTGTGCAGGACTGATGAGTTTTCTTAACGCAACAACCGAAAGCGGAATAAAACTATTGCTTGATAGAATAAACTTCGAAGAGCTTATCTCCGATTGTGATTTTATTATCAGCGGAGAGGGCAAAGTTGATTCCCAGACAGCTTACGGCAAGGTAATAAGCGGTATCGGAGAATATGCAAAAAAGGCTGGAAAACCGTTTATTGTTGTTGCTGGGCAGCTAGCTGATGGTTACGAAGCTGTTTTTGAAAAAGGGGTAACCTCAGCTTTTTGTATTACGCATTATGCCATGCCATTTGAAAACATTAAACACCGAGCAGAAAAGGATTTGTTTGATACGGTAAAAAATATCGGTTATTTAATTAAAACAATAAATAATATATAAATATAAAATATATATTGAAATTAATAATATTATATGTTATAAAAATAGTATGGAGGTATTTACATGTATTGTCATAATTGCGGTAAAAAGTTAAACGAAGACGAATTGTTTTGCTCGGCCTGCGGAACAAAGGTACTGGAAAATAAAAAAGCTCCTATACAGGATATAAAAACAGAAAATATTGAATCTCAGTTAATAGATGAAATTCTTAAAATTAAAACAGAAGATAAGAAAAATGAAGAAAACATTGAAGATTACATAGATAATTGTGAAGATGAATCTTCTGCTTCAACTCCGGAAAATTCGACTGAGGGAACAGCACTTGAAGAAGAAAAAATCGAAGTTATTTCAACTACGGAAAAAGTTACAGATGAAAACGAAAATACTGTTATTACCAATGAACCAGAAGAAAACATATTACTTTTATCAGAGGAAAATGAAACAGAGTCTTATAATATACCGAATTTCGAGCTGCCATCTACACAAATTGAACCTCCCGATCTTATATTTATAGAAGCCAAGAATAAAAAAAAGAGACCCAGAACAAGGGGCGAAAAAGTTATTGTTGCTATTTGTTCTGTATTCATGTCTATGGTTATCTTTCTTTTGGCAGTTTCTCTTATCGCTCAATTTTTTATTCGCAATGGATTTACCAAGGACAGGATTGAAGAAGGGCTAAAAAGTATTAAATATACCGAAGTTGAAGCAAAAAACCTGTTCGACTTAGATGAATTATCATTAAAGTACGAAAAAGAAATTCCCGATAACGCAACCCTTGCACAGGTTATTTATTATTCTATAGATCAGGATGAACTAGTTAATCCGATAACAGAAAACGAAGTTGAATCATTGATAGATCGTCTTAAATTTGAAGAATTTATTGCTGAGAAAACTGCAAAAGCTGTTGAAATAGCTATTGACGGCAGGGATGAGCAACCGGTATATGCTAGTGAGATTGTAGATTTTATAAGAGAAAAATCCGAAGATATTGAATTAACAATAGGCATTGAGTTGCTTGAGGTTGATTTTCAATATATGCAGAAGAAGCTTGAAGAAAAAAATGATGATTTGCTAAACTTTGTTTCTACAGAAAACCTAACCGAGGATGTCGGTATATACGGATTAAAAGCAATAAGATTTTATTTTTCAAACCTTTTTATTGGAATATCCTGCTTTGCAATTTTACTTCTTGCAGCAATAATCGCTCTTATAAATAAAAAAATAAGCTCCTCGCTTATTTACACAGGAGCATCTATATTACTTGCAGGTTTACCGATATTTTTTATTGTTCTGCTTTACAAACCAATTCTTGACTGGTCGAGCGAATACATACCCTCAGATTTTATAATACAAATAACCTCTCCGATATTAAATGTTCTGACAATAATTTGCGGTATTGCAACTGCAATCGGTCTAATAGCGCTTATTAGCGGAATTGTTATGAAGGTTATTATAAAAAGAAGATTACTTTTGTCCGAGGAAATAGAATTTTAAGAAATATAAACTGCACCCATAAGTTAAGAAACTTATTAGGTGCAGTTTTTGTTTATTAAAATGTTTTAATTATTATATTTGAATCCTTTTACCAAAGATACAATCGCTTCAATAATAAATCTGAAAGATATTATATATATATATAAATCCTTTTGGTACTCCATTCCAAATTTCTTTTACATCAAAATCAACAGGTAATATACCATGACGCACACTATTGTCAATAGTTAAATATAAAAAATGAAACAATGTTGATCAATATCTTTTGTTCAATATAACAAAAAAGCAGGCTGACTTTCTTTTTTAAAAATCAGACTGCTAAAAATCCGCCATAAACGGCAGATTTTATTTATGCTTATTAATTTATAATTTTCTTCTTTTTTCTTTTAAATACTACTACAGTTATTATTGTAGATACTGCCATTATACCCGCAATAATACTTCCGATAATACCTTTATTAGTTTTGTTCTCAGGTTCGCTACTTAAAGAATTTTCAGAATTAATTGTATCGGAAACATTTTCATTTTTTATAACATTGATATTTACTGTCAACGGTTCAGACTTGCAATAAGTGTTGCTTGCAACAACAGTAAAGCTATCACTGCCTTCATAACCTTCATTTGGTTTATAGACGAATCTTTGGTCTATTAATTCAACAGAACCGTACTGAGGTGTTACGGTAACCTCAAGATTAACCGCACCGATTGCTGCAGCATACGAACCGGAATCCTTTCTTATTGTGCCTTTAACATAATTATTTACAACCGTTTCATAATCTTCTGATGAAAGGGTTACCATATGTGGAACATAAGTACTTTTAACGAAAGCGTACGTATCATCGTAAATAGCACGGAGCTTATTTACCTTCGATACCGCGCAGTTATAGTAAGTACCGGGTCCGGAATTCTGGTAGTATGAATGCGCCGCATCGTTTATATAACCTAAAGCATAACCTGCATCAAGATATGTGTAATAGCAACGTATTGCTTCATCTTGTGCGGGGGAAGTTCCACTACTATTTAATGCATTCCAATGAATTTCTATTTCAACACCAAGACCGTATTTTTTGATAACTTCGTTAACTTCTTCAAACATTTTTTCATCAGCATAAAGTATTCTCTTACCGTCTTTTTCGCATGTAAGAAAGTTATAATTCGGCTGCATCATCGCACAGTCAAAACCAAGTTCACTGGCACTATCAAATCCGTTTCCAAGCAGCGACGGAATCCAATAAAAATACACATTTCTTTCGTGACAAAGCTCGGATACAGCATGTACAAAATCCTTTTCCGCAGGTAGGTTGGAAGCATCTAAGGATTCCTGTACCCAGTAAAATCCGCCGGGAATAACATTTTTATATCCCATTACGGAAAATCTGCTGATAAATTCATCCATGAACCACTTGATGATTGCCATCTGCTCTTCGGTATTGCGGCAATACTCAACTTTTCCGTCACCATTGATATCACCAAAAGGAGTGCTTGATATGTTCGGGAAAGGTACACCGGTGAATATCTTCATTTTACAGTCGGTTTTTCCGGTTGCATTCATCACCTGATTCAAAGCTACTTCCAAAGCACTTACATTGTATGTTTTATCAAACATATTATTAATGTAATAAAGCCAATCGCTCATTAATGAAACAGCAGTTTTGGATTTTTCTATTTTATTTCCGGAAGGACCATTTTGTTGAAACGGACAGAAAAGAACAGAGTCAAACATTGTGTCGGTGATCATACCGTCTTTGTTTACATAACCTGCGTAATAAATCATCTGATCAACAGTATTTTGAACATAGCTTATATTATAAGTGCCCGGATAACCGCAATAGAGAAGAGCCATTTCCTGTGCTCCTTCAACTCCGGCAGAAAAAGCGTTTACATACTCTATATCGGCATCTTTAACAAAAGCAGCTTCCGTACCGTTTATATCCTCGCCGTATATTTCTATTTCGTCAACATAACAATTTACATAAACCATATATTCGATTTTTACGTATTTTGCTTTATAACGAGTTTGATTCTTCATTTCGCTGGTTACAATACGAGATTGATCACTGGAAAGCTCATCCGAGTTATCGTATGTGTAACATGACATCCATTCTGTTCCGTTTTCGGAAACAGATAGTTTTATTTTGTCAGAAAGGTACACACCTGCAGAATTGCTTTGTAACATAGAAATTGAAAATCCGGTTACCGCTTTTTCGCATGGCAGTTCAAAAGTAACAATTCTTGAATAACCTCGATAGGCTCTGTGCCAGGTAACGTCGCTAAAAGAAACAGTTGACGCCTTGACGCCGTCGGTGAGCTTTTTATCATCGGCAGCATCTTCATTTTTAGAGTATAATGATCTGAGTGCATAGCTGTACTTTATCGGTACACTTGTTTCGATGGTATAAGAAAGACCAGAGATAATATTTTGTGTATTCGCCATAACCTTCATTCTCCAATAATAAACGGTATTAAAAAAGCCGCCAACAATAGAATAACCGAAATTCTCTTAACTTTCATAGAAAAACCTTTCGCATTTTTATATTAGGTAGCTCTACGTTTATAGTACAACACGAAGTATAAATATACAATAACTTATTTATAAAATACATAAAATCATACTAAAAAATATGTATTTTCACACATAATTAATAAAAAAATAAAAAAGCGGTCTGACTTTTTTAAGAAATCAGACCGCCAATATATTAATTATACAAACAACCTTGCAATACTAGTAAATATGATACAGACCAATATTCCGAATACAGTAGGTACAATAAAAGAAACTGCTGTCCATTTTATGCTTTGTGTTTCTTTTTTTATCGTAAGGCAGGTAGTGGCACAAGGCCAGTGCAGCAGCGAGAATAACATCATACTAATTGCTGTAACCCATGTCCAGCCGTTTGCAACCAACAAGTTTTTTAAATCGGAAAGTGTCTCTAATTCGGTTATTTTACCACTTGAGATATACGCCATGATTATAATAGGAACAACAATTTCATTTGCAGGCAAACCAAGGATAAAAGCGAGAAGTATTACACCATCCAGTCCCAAAAGTTGTGCGAAGGGATCCAGAAAATCAGAACAATGAGCGAGAAGAGTAATGTCATTTATTGTTATGTTCGCCATCAACCAGATAATAATCCCTGCTGGTGCGGCAGTACAAACAGCTCTTCCCAATACAAAAAGTGTTCTATCAAATATTGAACGAACAATGACTTTTCCAATCTGAGGTTTTCGAAATGGAGGTAATTCCAAAGTAAATGATGACGGAACACCTTTTAAAATAGTTTTTGACAGTATTTTTGACACCGCAAAGGTCATCAATATACCGAATATTATTACTACTGTAAGTAATATTGCAGAAAATACTGATTTAAAAGCACCAGAAACAGTTCCTACAAAAAACATAGAAAGAACAGCTATCAGAGTAGGGAAACGTCCGTTACATGGAACAAAGTTGTTTGTTATTATTGCAATAAGCCGCTCACGAGGTGAATCAATTATCCTACATCCGATTACACCGACAGCATTACAACCAAAACCCATACACATTGTTAGAGCTTGCTTTCCGCAAGCACAGCATTTTTTGAAATACTTATCCAGATTAAAGGCGATTCTAGGTAAATAACCCAAATCCTCCAAAAGAGTAAAAAGTGGAAAGAAAATAGCCATAGGTGGCAACATTACCGATATAACCCAGGCGAGTACACGATAAACTCCATCAACCAGAATACCTATAAACCAAGCCGGTGCATCTATGTATTGCAATGCAGCAGTCAGTTTGCCTTCCATCCAGAAAAACCACTCTGACAACAACCTGGATGGATAATTTGCTCCACTTATTGTTATCCAGAAAACAAGAGCAAAAAGGCAAATCATAATTGGTATACCTGTTAACTTACTTGTTAAAATCTTATCGATTTTTCTGTCTCTTGTTATATAGGTTTCTTTGTTATATTTTACAGTGTCTTTGCAGATATCCTCTGCTCTTTTTACAATACAGGATACAATTATGTCCCGCAGGCTTTTTACATCTATGCCGTTCTCCACCAAATGATTTCTTGCTTCTTTAAGCTTATTATTTATTTCTTCATCTGATAAAAGATCAAAACCAAGAAATTTATCAAGCGAATTAATCAATGTTTCGTCATAATCCAGCAATTTAAGACATAACCAGCGTGTGTTTATTTGTTTATTAACCTTTTGATTTATTAATGGTTCAATTATATCAATCGCTTTTTCTATCGGTTCAAGGTATTTTACAATTGGTTTTTTTATATAAGGTTCCGATAAAATATTTTCTACTTCCAACATCAATTTTTGCAAATCCTTTTTTCTCCTTGCAACAGTATCTACTACGCTTACGCCGAGTTTTTGAGCTAAAGCATCCAAGTCTATAACAATGTTTTTTTTCTTTGCTTCATCAAGAAGATTTACGCAAACAATAACATTAGTAGTTATTTCGATTATTTGCAAAACCAAATTTATGTTTCTCTCCAGACAGGTAGCGTCACATACAACAATAACTGCATCGTGATTACCAAAACAGATAAAATCTCTGGCAACCTCTTCTTCCGCCGAATGTGCCATAAGTGAATATGTACCGGGTAAATCTACCATTACATAATTCGTTCCGCAAAACGAGCAAATACCTTGTGCATTAGATACTGTTTTTCCCGGCCAGTTACCGGTATGTTGATTTAAGCCTGTCAGATTATTGAACACCGTACTTTTCCCAACGTTCGGGTTGCCTGCAAGAGCTATTACTTTATCTTCAGGTGTTGATTTTTTTATAATAAGTTCTGTTTTTGTAAATCCCAATAAAACCACCTCGATATTCTTAAATGTATTCTAGGAAATTAAAATATTAACCGAATCTTCCGACCTCAAGGCAATAACCGCACCTCTTATTAAGTAAGCAACAGGATCGCCTGCAGGGCTTTTCTGCAAGCATTCAACTTCTGTTCCTTCAATAAGTCCGATATCTTGTAACCTTCTTCTTATACTTCCAATAGACAACAGCTGTTTAACCTTTGCTGTTTGACCTATTTTTAAATCCTTTAATGTCATTATATCATTCATAAAAGTGAACTCCAGTAAATAATATTAGTTTAAGGAAACTTTGTTTCCATAGGAACATTGCTTCTTTATGTTAGAATATGGTGATTTTTACTTAAATGACACAATGAATTTCTTTTGGGAGGTACATTAATATGGATAACAATTTCGACTATCATACTTTAAAAGGTTATCAATTAATCGATAATAAGCTTATAACTGCTTCAATGGAGGATTATCTTGAAATGATTTGCAGAACACTAAAAACGCAAGAATATGTACGGATTAATTTTCTTGCAGAAAAATTGAATGTTCGCCCCTCCTCAGCTTCAAAAATGGTTAATAATCTAAAATGCCTGGGATTAGTAACATTTGAAAAGTATGGGTATATTAAACCTACCGAAAAAGGTCTGTCAATAGGGGAGTATTTATTATATCGTCATGATGTTCTTAACGAGTTGCTTTGTTTGATTAACAACACCGAAAGTGAACTTGAGCAGGTAGAAAAAATTGAACATTTTTTAGATAGCAGAACAATAACAAATATAAAAAAAATAACTGATAAATTAAAAAGTTAAATAAATATTTATTTAGATGCTTAAAAAGGATAATTTATTCGCGAAAAACGTCGATATATTAATTAATGTTAATAATATATAAAACAACAAATAATTTATTTTTTATTTCTTGTATTTTATTGTTTTATATGGTATTATTTATAGAAATTGTTCGGAGGTAGAAGTCTGAAAGTAAACTTTCAGACAAAGAGTTTTGTGCCTTTTACACCGGATAGTATGGTATAAATTTGGTTACTACCAAAATCCGCTACACGCGGGGAACCGGCACAAAACTCCACGCTCCGACGAAAGGAATGGATATAATAATGGCTATAGAAGCAGTAGAGGCAGTATATCAAGCAGAACAAAACGCAATACAGAAAGAAAAAGAGGCTGTTAAAGAACGCGATGCCATACTTTTAAAAGCACAGCAGGAAGCAAACGAAATGATTTCGGCTATAACAAAAGAAGCACTTGAAAAAGTAAAAAACAAGCTACAAGAAGCTAACACACAAGGCGAAAAAGTAGTTGAAACCTCAAAAATAAGAGCAAACGAAGAAATAATAAAGATAAAAGAAATTGTTGATAAAAAATCGTGTGAAGCAATTAATTTTATTATTTCATATATAGCATAAAATTACATGGATGTCATAAAAGGGGGGGTGAGGTTGTTATGGCTGTACTGCCAATGCAGCGTATCACTATTTGTGCATTAAAAAAAGACAGAAAAAAGATACTTGAACAATTACAACGCCGAGGTGTAATTGAGATTGATATGAATTTAACCGAGGATAATATTTTTCGTAAAAATGACGTATCAGCAGCTATTACTGTATTAAATAAAAACATAGCTACTGCAAAAGAAGCACTTCAAATTCTGGACAGTTATGTTCCTATTAAAAAATCAATGCTCGGTGCTTTGAACGGCAGATTGGAAATTACTCCCGAGGAATACGATAAATTCTCGTTAAAACATACCAGTGTTGAAAATACTACGAATAAAATCTGTATGCTTGTTAAGCAAATTTCCGAACAAAAAGCAGAGATATTAAAACTCAAAGCTACATGGGAAATGCTATACGCCTGGACAACCCTTGATATACCGATGAATTTTTCGGGTACAAAATATACCTCCGGTTTTATTGGAACTCTGCCAAACATATGGGATTTAGATTCGATATATGCGCTTTTAGCAGAGCAAATGCCTATTAATGTTGATATAATAAGTGCTTCAAGAGAACAAACCTGTATATTTGTACTTTGTGTTAAAGAAAAAGCACAAATAGTTTCCGAAAAGTTAAGAGCAGCCGGTTTTTCATATGCTTCATCAACAATAGACAAAGCTCCTGCAAAACAGAGAGAAGACCTTGAAAATCAAATAAAACAAGCTGAAAATAATATTACTAAAGCAATATCAAAAATAGAAACCTTGGTAGCACAACGAGAGGATATACGTTTTTTTGTTGATTACGAAACTATACGAGCAGAAAAATATAATGTAATCAATCAATTATCTCAGTCGAAAAACACTTTTATCATGACAGGTTACATTCCCGAAAAAGAAAAAAGTATTATTGAAACCGAGTTAAGCTCAAATTTTGAGTTAGCACTCGAGTTTGAACAACCGAAAGAAAACGAGGATGTTCCTGTAAAACTTGAAAATAATGGATTTTCCGCACCACTTGAGGGGATTGTAGAATCCTATAGCCTACCCGGAAAAAGCGAGATTGATCCAACAACAGTAATGTCACTTTTCTACTATATGCTATTCGGTTTAATGTTATCTGACGCTGTTTACGGTGCGGTAATAACTCTTGGCTGTGCATTCGGATTATTTTTTTATAGAAATAAACTTGAAAACTCAATGAGAAATACACTAAAAATGTTTTTTTTCTGTGGAATATCAACCGTTTTCTGGGGCGTTATGTTTGGAAGCTATCTTGGTGATATAGTCGATGTTGTATCATCTACTTATTTTGGAAAAGTGTTAACGATCCCTCCATTTTGGTTTTTCCCAGTTAAAGAACCTATGAGAATGCTTGTATTTGCAATGCTTATTGGTATAATACATTTATTTTCCGGTTTAGGAATGAAACTCTATCAGTTATTCAAGCAAAAAGATTACAAAGCTATAATTTATGATGTTGTGTTCTGGTATGTGTTGATATTCGGTTGTATTTTAAAGCTATTATCAATGAAGATGTTTGCTGACATTTTAGGTTTAAAATTTATTTTACCGAGCTTAATCGGAAATATCGCAGGAATTATTGCAGTTGTTGCAGCTGTAGGAATTATAACAACAAACGGCAGAGAATCAAAAAATCCATTTAAACGATTTTTAAAAGGTTTATACGCCTTATACGGAATTACCGGGTATTTAAGCGATGTATTATCTTATTCACGTTTACTGGCACTGGGGCTTGCAACCGGTGTTATTGCTTCGGTAATTAACAAGATGGCGAGTATGACATCTTCATTGAGTATAATTGGCGTTGTGCTGTTTATAATCATTTTATTACTGGGGCATACGTTAAATATCGGAATAAACCTACTCGGTGCTTATGTTCATACCAACCGTTTGCAATATGTTGAATTTTTCGGAAAATTTTATTCCGGTGGAAGTCGTAAGTTCAACCCGTTTAGTGTTAAAACAAAGTATTATAAATTCAAGGAGGAATAAAAAATGGAAAATTTAGGTATTGTATTTGCGTTATTAGGCGCAGCTTTAGCAGCTCTTTTAGCTGGTTGTGGTTCAGCTATTGGTGTTGGCATGGGCGGTCAGGCTGCAGCAGGTGTTATTACAGAAGACCCGTCTAAGTTTGGTAAGGTATTGATTTTACAGCTGCTTCCCGGCACACAGGGTATTTATGGTTTGCTTATCGCATTTATTACATTATCTCAAATCGGTGTTTTAGGCGGCAGTGCAGTAATATCAACAGCTAAAGGTTTATTATATTTAGCAGCATGTTTACCTATGGCAATTGTCGGATATACATCCGCAATACGTCAGGCAAAAGCTTCTGTAGCAAGTATAGCTGTTGTTGCAAAGAGACCTGAGCAGTTCGGTAAATCTATGATTTTCCCGGCAATGGTAGAGACATACGCAATTTTAGCGTTGCTTATTTCAATATTGTCAATAATGGGAATAAACGGTTTGGCAGTATAATAGTTAGGGGAAATTTTATGACCGGACTTGAAAAGTTGGTTAAGCATATTGAAGATGAAGCCCAAGCTGCTGCTGATATAGTGATTTCTGAAGCTAAAAAGAAAGCTGATGAACTACTTGAAAAAGCAAAAGCTGAAGGTGAATTAAAAAGTGCGGAGATATTGCAGCGTTCACAGCTTGATGTGCAGGCAGCTTTAAACCGTTCTGATTCTACCGCACTCTTGCAGGAGAAAAAATTATTACTAAAAGCCAAGCAACAGATGATTGATAAAATACTTTCTGATGCAAAGGAAAAACTCTTTAATCTTCCCGATTCGGAGTATTTTGATGTTATTTTAAAAATGATAAAAAAATACGCTCTTAAACAGACCGGGAAAATTGCATTTTCTATAAAAGACAAAGCTCGTATGCCGGTTGATTTTGAAGAGAGAGTTAAAAAAGAACTTTCATCTATATTATTTATTGCAAATGAAACAAGAAATATAGACGGTGGTTTTATCCTTATATACGGTGATGTTGAAGAAAATTGCTCATTCGATGCTTTATTCTTTGCTGCAAAGGAAACATTGCAGGATAAAGTCAGTTCAATATTATTTGGATAAGAAAATAAAAAATATAAATCAAAGAAGAAGGTGATGACATGTCGGACAACCTTTACACATATGCGGTCGCACGTATTCGTTCAAAGGAGCTAACGCTTCTTAACAAGTCAGTATTAGATCAACTTTTAGCAAGCAATAAATATGAAGATTGCATACAGATTCTGATTGATAAAGGCTGGGGGAACGCAGATAGCCAAACGCTCGAACAGCTTTTGGCTTACGAACGCGAAAAGACATGGAGCCTGATGGGTGAACTTGTTGATGACCTGTCGGTTTTTGATACCTTCTTATACGAAAACGATTTTCACAATTTAAAAGCTGCAATAAAGCAAGTATATATAAATGAAGAAGTATCCGAAATTTATATTACTCACGGAACTGTATCTCCCGAAATTATATATAAATCCGTAAAAGAGCATAATTTTTCTGTACTTCCGCTTTTTTTGCAAACCTGTGCGGAAGAAGCATATCAAGTACAGATGCACACCGGTGACAGTCAATTGTGTGATGTAATTATTGATAAAGCAACTCTTGAGACTATATATGTGCAGGGAAAAAAGTCAGGTAGCGAATTACTAGCCGAATATGTCGAATTGAAAATAGCTACCGCAGATATAAAAATAGCTTTACGAGGTAACAAGACAAAGAAGAACAAGGAATTTTTAGATAGAGCGATAGTTGATTGTGATAGCTTAGACAGGAACAAGCTTATTTCCTGTGCTTTAGACAGTTTGGAAACGATATACGGTTATTTGGAAACAACCGATTATTCAGATGCTGTCGCTGAAATGAAAAAATCTTCATCCGCTTTCGAAAAATGGTGTGATAATTTGATTATCGAAAAGATCAAACCTCAAAAATACAACCCTTTTTCACTTTCTCCGCTTGCTGCATATATTTTAGCTCGTGAAAACGAAATAAAGTCTGTCAGAATTCTTCTTTCAGGTAAACTGAACGGACTTTCGGAGGATTCTATTCGGGAAAGACTGAGGGAAATGTATGTATAAAATAGCTGTACTCGGTGAGCGTGACAGCATATACGGATACGCTGCACTTGGCTTGAATATTTTCCCTGTCAATAACGTTGAAGAAGCTGTAAAAACACTTAAATATCTGGCTAATGGTCAGTTTGCGGTTGTTTATATTACAGAGTCTTATCATGCAAAATTGGAATCTGAAATCGAAAACTACCGCGAAAGTTGTATACCTGCTATAATTCCGATACCCGGTGTATCCGGTAATACGGGAATGGGTATGTTAAATGTCAAGAGGTCGGTAGAACGCGCTGTTGGTTCCGATATTATTTTTAATGATAAATAAGGTTGCAAAAACCTAGACTATAAATATTATGAAAGTTGTGCCAGATAGGGCTTGGAGGTTAAAGATGAGTATAGGCACCATAAAAAAAGTAGCCGGACCGCTGGTTATTGCTGAGGGTATGCGTGACGCAAATATGTATGACGTTGTTCGTGTCAGCGATCAGCGTTTAATAGGTGAAATAATTGAGATACATGGCAATCAGGCATCCATACAGGTTTATGAAGAAACATCTGGTTTAAAACCAGGTGAACCTGTTGAGTCTACTAAATATCCGCTTAGCGTTGAACTCGGTCCCGGACTTATAGGAAGTATTTTTGACGGAATACAACGTCCTCTTACAGATATTATGGAAGCCATCGGTAACAGACTTACCCGTGGTATAGAAATTCCACCGTTAAATCGCAATAAGAAATGGCATTTTACTCCTAAAGTAAAAGTTGGAGATATTGTTGAGAGCGGAGATATTATAGGTGAAGTATGTGAGACAGAGATAGTCTTACATAGAATAATGATTCCTTATGGTGTAAAAGGTACTCTTCTGTCTATTACAGAGGGTGATTATACAATAGAGGAGTCTGTTGCAGTTGTAAGCAATGAGGAAGGTACTACCTATATAACTATGATGCAAAAGTGGCCTGTTCGTTCGGGAAGACCATACAAGCAAAAACTTTCACCCGATAGACCTCTTATAACAGGACAGCGTGTTATAGACACACTTTTCCCGATTGCAAAGGGCGGTGTTGCGGCTGTTCCCGGTCCTTTTGGTAGTGGAAAAACAGTTGTTCAGCATCAGCTTGCTAAATGGGCGGAAGCGGATATTGTTGTTTATATAGGTTGCGGTGAACGTGGAAACGAAATGACCGATGTTCTTAACGAATTTCCCGAATTAAAAGACCCCAAGACGGGACATTCACTTATGGAAAGAACCGTTCTTATAGCAAACACCTCCGATATGCCTGTTGCGGCACGTGAGGCTTCGATATATGTTGGTATAACCATTGCGGAATATTTCCGTGATATGGGTTATTCGGTTGCTTTGATGGCAGATTCAACTTCACGCTGGGCGGAGGCTCTGCGTGAGATGTCGGGCAGACTGGAGGAAATGCCGGGTGAAGAGGGTTATCCTGCTTACCTCGCAAGCCGTCTTGCACAGTTCTATGAGCGTGCAGGTAGAGTTATCTCGCTTGGTAAAGAAGGCAGGGAAGGTACGTTGTCGGTTATTGGTGCGGTTTCTCCTCCCGGTGGTGATATTTCCGAGCCTGTTTCTCAAGCTACGTTGCGTATTGTAAAGGTTTTCTGGGGTTTGGATTCCAACCTCGCATACAGAAGACATTTTCCTGCAATTAACTGGCTTACAAGCTATTCTCTATATGCAGATAGTATCGGTAAGTGGTTAAATTCAAACGTAAATGATAACTGGACAAAATTGCGTACTCGTATGATGAAAATTCTACATGACGAGTCGGAGCTTGAAGAGATCGTTAAGCTTGTCGGTATGGATGCACTATCCGCACCCGATCGCTTAAAGCTGGAAGCGGCACGTTCGATTCGTGAGGATTTCTTGCATCAGGATGCTTTCCACGAGGTAGATACCTATTCTGCTCCCGATAAACAGTTTAAGCTTATGGAGCTGGTTTTGAAATATTTTGATGTGTCAACCGAGGCTTTGGAGCAAGGTGTTAATATAAATAACTTGGTAAAGTTAGCAGTTCGTGAGAAAATCGGTCGTTTTAAATATGTTCCGTATGAAAAAATGGAACAAGAATTTAACGATATTACAGATAACCTGTACCGTGAAATAAGTCAGTTGAAAAAGAAGGAGGATTCCTAATGCCAAGAGAATACAGAACTATTCAAGAAGTTGCAGGACCTCTGATGCTGGTACATGGTGTAGAGGATATCTCTTACAATGAACTTGCAGAAATTGAACTTGCAAGCGGCGAAAAACGCCGCTGTAAGGTATTGGAAATAGATGGTGGTAACGCACTCGTTCAGTTGTTTGAAAGTGCTTCTGGAATAAACCTTTCAAACAGTAAGGTACGCTTTTTGGGACGCAGTATGGAGCTTGGCGTATCCGATGATATGCTTAGCCGTGTTTTTGACGGTCTTGGCCGTCCGATTGATAACGGACCTGAGATTTTACCCGAAAAAAGACTTGATGTTAACGGCACACCTATGAATCCTGCTGCAAGAAATTACCCACAGGAATTTATACAGACAGGTGTTTCCGCAATTGACGGCTTGAATACCCTTGTACGTGGTCAGAAGCTGCCTATTTTCTCCGCAAGTGGTTTACCCCATGCAGAGCTTGCCGCACAAATAGCTCGTCAGGCTGCGGTTAGAGGTACCAATGAGCAGTTCGCCGTTGTTTTTGCCGCTATGGGTATTACCTTCGAGGAAGCAAACTTTTTTACAGAGAGCTTCCGTGAGACAGGTGCTATCGACCGTACGGTAATGTTTGTTAACCTTGCAAATGATCCGGCGGTTGAGCGTATCGCAACACCCCGAATGGCACTTACTGCCGCAGAATATCTTGCATTTGACAAGGGAATGCACGTTCTGGTTATCTTGACCGACATAACAAACTATGCGGATTCTCTTCGTGAGGTTTCCGCAGCACGTAAGGAAGTCCCCGGTCGCCGTGGTTACCCAGGTTATATGTATACCGACCTTGCTTCTTTATACGAACGTGCAGGACGTGAGAAGAACAAAGCGGGAAGTATAACCATGATTCCGATTTTAACCATGCCCGAGGATGACAAGACACATCCTATTCCCGACTTAACAGGGTACATTACAGAGGGTCAGATAATTCTCAGCCGTGAGCTTTTCAGACAAGGGATTACTCCGCCGATTGATGTTCTACCATCACTTTCACGTCTTAAGGATAAGGGTATCGGTAAGGGAAAAACACGTGCCGATCACGCCAACACCATGAACCAGCTTTTTGCCGCTTATGCAAGAGGTAAAGAGGCTAAAGAACTTATGGTGGTTTTAGGTGAAGCTGCACTGACCGATATTGATAAAAAATATGCAAAGTTTTCAGATGCTTTTGAACAACAGTATGTTTCACAAGGCTACTATACCAATCGTACTATTGAAGAAACTCTTGATTTGGGCTGGAGGCTGCTCTCCATGCTGCCCAGAACAGAGTTAAAAAGAATTAAGGACGAGTTACTTGACGAATACTACGGTAAATAAATTATGTTTCTTCGAAAGGGGGTTTTTGTTATGGCTAAGGCTCATGTTAATCCGACACGAATGGAATTAACCAAGTTAAAGAAAAAGCTGGTTACTGCAACACGTGGACATAAACTTTTAAAAGACAAACGTGATGAGCTGATGAGGCAATTTCTTGACCTTGTTCGAGAGAATAAGTCATTACGTGAAAAGGTTGAGGAAAACATAAAAAAAGCCAACAAGAACTTTTTACTTGCAAGAGCAGGAATGTCGGACGAGGTTCTTAATGTTGCGTTAATGGCACCGAGACAGGAAGTTTTTCTAGAAACAACAACTCGTAACGTTATGAGCGTGGATATACCTGTTTTTGAATATAAAACAAAAACACCCGATACAAATGATATATATTCATATGGTTTTGCTTTTACTTCAAGTGATCTAGATGATGCTGTAAAGTCATTGCAGGAAATTTTACCCGATATGCTACGGCTTGCGGAATGTGAAAAAGCGTGTCAGCTTATGGCTTCGGAAATTGAAAAAACAAGACGGCGTGTAAATGCTCTGGAGCATATAATGATCCCCGAAATGAAAGAAAAAATTAAATATATAGTCATGAAACTTGATGAAAACGAACGCAGCACACAGGTTCGATTGATGAAGGTAAAGGACATGATGCTGGAGCAGACGCATAAATACAAGGCAAAACAGGGTTAATATTATAAAAGGTATTACATTAACCGTAATACCTTCTTATTTTTGTCTAAATTATATATTGAAATTAAATCCATTTAGTAGTAGAATAAGTTGTTACACTAATTCCAATTATAAAACATCAAAAAAATCAAGTAAAAACCTTCGATATATGGGTTTTTGTGCAGATTTTTTGGTTATGTTTTAATGAGGAATTAGTATTATAACTTTAAACCATATGAAAGAAGAAGTAAATGAGCAAATTTGAAGAACTTGGCGTTTCGCAGCCTATTTTAAAAGCACTCGAGGAAATGGGTTTTGAGACACCGACAGAAGTACAAAGCAGAGCAATACCACACATTCTAAATAAAGAAGACTTGATTGTCATGTCAAAGACAGGCAGTGGAAAAACTGCTGTATTTGGTATTCCATTACTGCAATTAACAGATTCAAAAACACAAGGACCACAATGTCTGATTCTTACACCGACAAGAGAACTTGCAGTTCAGATAGATAATGACATTAAATTGATATCAAAGCATCTCTCGCACAAGACTGCGGCAGTCTATGGTCAACACAATATTAATTCTGAAATACAGGTGTTAAACAAGGGAGTAACAATTCTTACAGGTACCCCGGGACGTGTTTATGACCACATCGAACATAATAATTTTAAGACAGACAATATACGTTTTCTAGTACTTGACGAGGCCGACAGAATGTTGGATATGGGTTTTATAGATCAAATAAAACGCATCATAAAGCATCTACCGCAAAACAGAGTAACACTTTTATTTTCTGCAACCATGCCAACAGAAATTCGCAGAATTTGCACTTCATATATGAAAAATCCTGTTACAATCGAAATAGCATCACAAACTATGACGGTGGATACGATTGATCAAGCATATTATAAAGTGACCAGAAATGAAAAATGTACCTACCTTAACAACCTGCTTATGATTAAGCAGCCTGAGAGTTGCATAATTTTCTGCAACACAAGAATAGCGGTTGACATGGTGCATAACTATTTAGTGAAAAAGGGATATTCCTGTCAGGCTTTGCATGGTGATATTCCGCAAAGCAAGCGTATGCAGACAATCCAACATTTCAAGCAAGATAAATTCCACATTCTGGTTGCAACCGATGTTGCTGCACGAGGATTGCATATAGAGGATTTGTCTCTTGTAATCAACTATGATATTCCTGACGAAAAAGACAGCTATGTACATAGAATCGGTCGTACAGGCAGAGCAGGAAAAGGTGGACAAGCTATTTCTTTTGTAACCTCAAACGAGATAATGGGTTTGTACGAGATTGAAGAACATATCGGAGTTATGATATCAGAAGCAGAACTTCCTACTGTAGAAGAAGTTAATGCTAAAAAAGACAGTTTTGAAAAATGGAAGAAGACAAAAGAATTCAAACCATTACCGACTGTAATTGTCGACAAATCAAGAGAAACAAATAAAACTACTCATAGACAATCCAATCGACAGAATACTAATAAACCTACAAATAATAAACCAAACTATAATCGTCCGAATAACAATTATACTCGACCAAAACCAAGTTACACTAATCCAAAACCGATTATCCCTAATATCCCCGAAGTAAAAGCACCTATAATTGAAAAACAAGAAATCAAAAAGAATAAATCATTCTTAAAGCGAATATTTGAGCGAATGTTAGGAAAGAAGGATTAAAATGAGTGGCGAGAGCAGAGAAGACATAAGCGTTGGTTCAACTGTTGATATAATTTTAAAAGAAAATCAGGGTACAGGTATATTGACACGTGGTGTTGTCATGCGGATTTTAACAAAAGGAAATTACCATCCGCACGGAATAAAGGTTATGCTCGAAGATGATCAGGTCGGCAGAGTAAAAATGATAGTTAAATAATAAAATTGGGAGTTTTTAATGAGCAATTTTATTTGCCCGATTTGCGGTGAAAAACTGTTAACCAAGGATAAAAGTTTATCCTGTAAAAAGAACCATAGCTTTGATAAATCAAAAAGTGGTTACGTAAATTTGCTTTTGTCCCAACAAATAAAGGCAAAGCATCATGGTGATGACAAGCTTATGGTTAAATCCAGACAGGCTTTTCTGGATAAAGGTTTTTATAACCTTTTATTGAAAGCTATTTGCGAGATATTAAAGGAATATACCAAGAATGAATTTAAGATTTTAGACGCTGGCTGTGGTGAATGTTGGTACACGGCGAATATTTACGAATCATTACTCAAACAAAATATTAAAACAATAATGTTTGCGATAGATATTTCAAAAGATGCTTTAGCTTTCGGTGCAAAACGGAATAGAGAGATAGAACTAGCGGTTGCCAGTGTTTTCAAATTACCGGTTGCAGCAAATTATTGTGATATGTTACTTTCTGTTTTTGCTCCTTTTAGTGAAGATGAATTTAAACGAGTGCTAAAAAAAGATGGTATATTAATTCGGGTATTCCCTTTGGAAAAACACCTGATGAGACTTAAAGCTGTTGTATACGATAACCCTTACGAAAACGAAATCGAATTAAGTGAGCTTAATGGCTTTAAGATAATTGACAAAAGAGAAATCAAAGGAGTAATTCATCTTTCGAGTAATGAGGATATTAAGAACCTTTTTACAATGACACCATATTATTACAAGACAAGCTCAGAAGATCAAAAAAAGCTGCATTCACTCGGAATGCTTGAAACTGAAACAGAGTTTGGAATATTGGTATATCGTAAAAAATAACAAATAAAATTGAGTATTTTTAGGTAGAATATAATTATGACCAAGGAAAGGTTATATCCTACATGAAAATAAAAGACTTATATAATGATATAAATAATCATTTATTGAATGATCAAAAGCCGTCAATCTTTTTAAATGAAATTTATAATAATCCATTGTTTTTACAATATCCGTTTAAAATGCTTTATGATCTGAAAAAAGCCGAACAATCACCACAGCATCACCCTGAGGGAAACGTATGGAATCATACAATGCTGGTGGTAGATGAAGCTGCTAGTCAAAAAGTAAAGAGTAATAATCAAAGTGTTTTTATGTGGGCGGCACTTTTACACGACATCGGAAAGCCATCCACAACGAGGATAAGAAAAGGCAAGATAACCTCTTACGACCATGATAAAATTGGTGCCGACCTAGCAAAGGATTTTTTATTACAGTTTACTGATAACGATGACTTTATCAAAGAGGTTTCAACGCTTATAAGATATCATATGCAGATACTTTTTGTCGTAAATGACCTGCCGTTTGCGGATATTAACGGTATGAAAATTAATACCGATATAAATGAAGTTGCACTTCTTGGTCTTTGCGACAGACTTGGAAGAACAAATAGCGACATAGCGAGGGAGAGAGAAAATATTAGAATCTTTCTTCAAAAATGCAATTAAAAATAGGAGACTAAATGCAATTCAAAGACTTAGACATCATTCCGGAAATATTAAAAGCGTTGGAAAACGAAAAATATATATCGCCTACTCCAATACAGGAGCAAGCGATAACGCCGCTATTAAAAGGCAGAGATTTACTTGGATGTGCACAGACAGGTACGGGAAAAACTGCGGCATTCGCAATTCCGATAATACAATTATTAAGCAATGAAATTGAGCCAATCAACCAGCACAGGGTCATTAAATCGTTAATACTAACACCCACCAGAGAGTTAGCTATACAAATTTTCGAGAGCTTCCGTACATATGGTCAATTTACTAACCTAAGATACGGTGTGATTTTTGGCGGGGTCTCACAAAAGCCACAGGAACAGGTATTGAGCTACGGAATTGATATTCTCATTGCTACACCAGGCAGATTAAACGATTTATTAAATCAAAATCTGGTTGATTTAAAAAATGTAAAGATATTTGTTCTGGATGAAGCAGACCATATGCTTGATATGGGCTTTATACATGATGTAAAGAAAATCACTGCAAAAATCCCACAAAAGAAACAAACATTATTATTTTCTGCTACAATGCCTTCCGAAATTCTTAAAATGGCGGATTCTGTATTGGTGAACCCTGTAAAAATAACTGTTACACCTGTTTCTTCGACGGTTGATTTAATACAACAGAAACTATATTTTGTTGATAAAAAGAACAAACAGAGCTTGTTGCAGCATATTCTGAACAGTCAAGTTATTACCTCTGCGCTAGTTTTCACACGGACAAAACATGGTGCTGATAGGGTAGTCAAAGAATTGATGCGTGAGAATATCAGTGCAGCAGCGATACACGGTAATAAGTCACAAACTGCACGTCAAACTGCACTTGAAGATTTCAAAAGCAGAAAAACACGTGTACTCGTAGCTACAGATATAGCAGCAAGAGGAATTGATATTGATGAGCTTTCTCATGTAATAAATTTTGAGCTTCCGAATATTTCGGAGACTTATGTTCACCGTATCGGAAGAACAGGCAGGGCAGGGTTTGGCGGTGTTGCAATATCTTTTTGTGATATTAATGAGGAACCTTTTTTAAAGGATATACAAGCTTTATTAGGTAAAAAAATTCCGGTGGTTGAGGAAAACCCTTATCCAATGATGATTTTTACTCCCGAACCGAAAGCTATTGTTTCTTTTAACAGAACTTTGGCTGCTGTACCTACCGCAAAATCGAAGAGTTCTAGAGTAACGAATGTACAAAAAGTCAAGGAAAAGCGTAATCAAAGAGATTTTTATCGTAATGATGGTGACGAGCGAACTTCAAGAAAGAATAAATCACGTAAAAATAAATTTTAATCTAACTTAAAATTAACGTTCTGAACAATTAATAAAGAAAGATTGACTTTAAGATATTTCTATGATAATATATATAAAATGTTTATCAAAAAATTGATATTTCGGATTATTTAATTTGTATATTTTCTTATATATTTTGTTTTGTAAAATATTAGGAGGTTATTATTTTGTCAGACGGCGACCCTATTTTATGGCAATTAATATTGCAATTGTTTTTAATTGTTGTTAATGCGATTTTTGCTTGTGCTGAAATTGCTGTGATTTCTATGAACGACAATAAGCTTTTAAAGCTTACTGCATCAGGAAATAAGCGTGCAATCAGACTTTCAAAATTAACAAAACAACCCGCTCGGTTTCTAGCAACTATTCAAGTTGGTATTACACTTGCAGGATTTCTGGGAAGCGCTTTTGCTGCTGATAATTTTTCTGATAAATTGGTTGCCTGGCTTATTTCTGTAGGAGTAGAAATTTCGCCCTCAACGCTCGATACGTTATCTGTAATATTGATTACAATTATCTTATCATATTTTACTCTAATACTTGGCGAACTGGTACCAAAAAGGATAGCTATGAGAAAGGCAGAGCAGCTTGCATTAGTAATGTCAGGGCTTATTTATATCATTTCAAAAATTTTTGCTCCTATCGTTTGGTTTTTGACAAAATCAACAAATGCTATTTTACGTCTTATCGGCATTGATCCTCATACTAATGACGAAGAGGTAACCGAAGAAGAAATACGTATGCTGGTAGATGCGGGAAGTGAGAATGGAGCAATTGATCCAGAAGAAAAGGAATTTATACAAAATTTATTTGAATTTGATAATAAAACTGCTGAAGAAATAATGACTCATCGCACTGAGGTCTGGCTATTATGGGCTGATGATAATGAAGAACAATGGGATAAAACAATAATTGAAAGCAGACATTCAATGTATCCAATATGTGGAGAAGATACTGATGATATAATAGGAGTACTTAACGCAAAAGATTATTTTCGAATTAAAGATAAAAACCGAGAAAATATAATGAGTTTGGCTGTAAAACCAGCATATATTGTACCCAATACAGTACATGCTGATAAACTTTTACGCAATATGAAAAAAAATCGTAATCATTTTGCGATAGTAATGGATGAATACGGCGGAATGAGCGGAATAATAACAATGAACGATTTGCTTGAGGAACTGGTCGGAGATCTAGAAAATGACAATTCCGTTCCTGAGGACATACCGTTGATTGAAAAAGTTGATTCAAGAACATGGGTTATTCATGGTTCAGTTATGCTAAACATAATTTCAAAAGAAATAGGGATATTATTACCGGAAGAAGATTATGAAACACTAGGCGGCTTGGTTTTTGGATTGCTTGGCTCTATTCCCGATGATGGTAGCACACCTGAATTAGAGGAATATGGGATACTCATTAAGGTTAAGGAAATAAAAGACCATCGTTTGGAAAAGGCCATAATATATATTCCCGAAAAACCGAATAATGATAATTAAATAACATAAAAGACGGCTTACACCGTCTTTAACTTTTTTTATTTTAGTAATATACTCTCAGCACAGATAACTCCATCAACAGCAGCAGAAATAATTCCTCCGGCGTATCCTGCACCCTCACCGCAAGGGAATAATCCTTTAACTCCGACAGTGTGAAAATTTTCGTTACGTAGAATACGAACAGGGGAAGAGGAACGTGTTTCCGCTCCTGTCAGAATAGCTTCAGGATAATTAAAACCAGGCATCCAATCGCCCATTTCCAAAACTCCTTGTCGAAGAGAATCGGTTATATAATCAGGTAGGTAAGAGTCTACCTCTGCAAAGGCTGTACCAGGCATATAGGTAGATGAAACATCACCGAAGGATGTGGTATTTCTTTTTAAAAGAAAGTCCTCCAGCCTTTGTATAGGTGCTTTGTAACCTCCGCCACCTGCGATAAAAGCCGCTTTTTCGATTCTACGTTGAAATTCCATACCTGCAAGAGGATGATTACTTAGGTAGTCGTCCTTATTTATTGTAATGAGTAACGCTGTGTTGGCGTTTCTACCGTTTCGAGCATATTCGCTCATGCCGTTTGTAGTCAGGTGATTTTCTTCCGATGTTGCAGCAACCACCGAACCTCCAGGACACATACAAAAGGTATATACACCTCTGCTGTTTTTAAGATGCACAACCATATGGTAATCCGTTGCACCAAGTGATGGATGATCTGCAAAATTGCCATATTGAATTTTATTTATATATTCTTGTGGATGTTCGATTCTTACACCAATTGCAAGCGGTTTTTGTTCCATCTTAATACCGCAATTAAATAGCTTTTCAAATGTATCCCTTGCACTATGACCAATTGCTAATATAACATTATCGGTTTCTATTTCGTTTTCGATGCAATTTTGAGTGTAACGAACACCCTTAACTATATTGTTTTTAATTATAATTTCTGTAGCTTCTGCACCAAAATGCACCTCACCGCCAAGATCAATTATGTTTTTCCTTATTTTCTTAACGACTATTTTCAGCTTATCAGTACCTATATGCGGTTTGCTTAAATACATAATTTCGGGCGGTGCTCCTGAAGCAATCAATTCCTCGAGAATCATTGTTTTTCGTGCATCCTTCAACCCGATCTTTAATTTTCCGTCAGAAAAAGCTCCTGCTCCGCCTTCGCCGAACTGCACATTGGTCTGTGTGTCGAGTATACCTGTGTTCCAGAATTCATGTACTTTTTCAGTACGTCTGTCAACATCAAGTCCACGCTCCAATACAATCGGTCTTGCACCTGATTTTGCCAAAATAAGTGCAGAAAATAACCCAGCTGGGCCAAATCCTATAACAACAGGTCTTTGTTCAAGCTTTTTCACTGGAAATTTATATAAAGGTGTTTCTTCTATAGAGATACCTTTACTTTTTTTACCCCAAACAATCTCATTTTCACTACCTGTAATAGAAACAAGTAGTGTCAAATCGAAATATATATTCTGTTTATCGTCGTTATTGACAGCCTTTTTTGCAATCGAAATTTTCTGTATTCTATCAATCGGAATACATAGTTTTTCAGCTGCAATTTTCTCAAGTGTTTTTAAATCATAATCAAGCGGTATTTTTAAATTTGTTATTTTAATCATATTATTATAAATATCACTTCCGTATATTTTCTGGATGTCAATATTATATCATATGAAATTATAACATTCTACATATAAGTTTTCCTATTTTGGGACAATATATAAAAGTAGATAAAATAAAAGGATGATAAGTATGAGAATTAATGAATTGTTGCAAGTAATTGAGAGCGGTACTAAAGTTAAAATTGTAAAAGTAAACGATTTAAAAGAAGATTATCTTGTTATGACTGATAATATGCATTTTAAAACTCCTCCAGAAAACGCAGAAGTAGTCAATATAAAAAATGGTGTTGACTCACTAGTTATTCGGGTAAATCAAATATAAAAAATATTTTTTACTGATGAAACTTTTTGCACTTTTTTTAGCACTATTATATTGACGACATTAATTATATAATAGTTGGTATTACAAAATAGACATTTCCTTTCATAACATAAAAGCCAATCCCCAAAAACAGAAAGAACTCACCCTATTTTCGTAGGTGAGTTTTTTCTGTTTGGGGTGTTTTAATATTAAGTATTATAGTTATTTATAACACTTTCTAAAAGCTTAACAAAATTTTCTTTATAAATATCACCATTAGAATATAATCTTGCTGTATCCACAGTATGCTCAAGTGAAGCGGTACCTTTATATTTTGAATTATTAATTACAAGACAAGCTTCTGCAACTGCTGATGCAAAGTAAAAATCTCCTGTAAGATTTGTACTTATCTGTGCCGTGTGACTGTATAATTTTGATTCGTTTTCATTAGGATCTTTATATCTGACATCCACATTGAACAAATCAGAAGCCGCATTTTCTTTTAAAACAATTTCATAGAGAGCTGTAACAGTTTGACCTGCTCCTAAATCACCAGCGTCAACTGCGTCATTCTCAAAATCTTTATTCGATAGAACACGATTCTCATAACCGATAAGACGATAGCTTTCAACTGCGTTTATGTTAAATTCTACTTGTAGTTTTACGTCTTTTGCTACCGTATAAAGTGTACTTGAAAATTGATCGCACAGAACCTTTTCACCTTCATCTAAGCAATCTATAACATAATATCCACCATCACCGTTATCGGCAAGTACTTCAAGTCTTTTATCACCGCTATTATATGATACTCCAAAGCCAATTACGCTCAGAAAAATTCCACTTTCACGCTTTTGCGTAACTAACTGCTCCATCTCTTCAACACTGTTCGGACCTACATTAAAATCACCGTCGGTTGCTAAAATAATACGGTTATTTCCGTTCTCTATAAAATAATCATTTGCTACACTGTATGCAAGATTTAATCCGTCTGCTCCCGCTGTGCCGCCACCTGATACTAATGAATTAAACGCTTCAATAATTCTATACTTTTCGTTGCCGCCGGCGCCTGAAAGAATTGTTTGTACACCACCAGCATAAGTAACTATTGAAACAGTGTCTTTTTCGTTTAAGTTTTCGATTGCCATAGTGAGTGATTCTTTTAATAATGGAAGTTTATCTTCGGCTGACATTGAACCCGAAACATCAACTAAAAATACTATATTTGAGCCTGCCTGCTCTGTTGTAATTAATTCTTTACCCACTACGGTAATCATTGCTAACTTAGCTTTAAGATTCCAGGAACAATCGCCAACTGTTGTAGTAACGGCAATCGGAGTGTCTCCAACAGGTTTATCATAACTGTAATTAAAATAATTTATTGCCTCTTCCGTTCTAATTGTGTATTTGTTATTTTGAAATTGCGAAAGTGACATTGTAGAAATATATCTGCGAAAATTAACATAAGAAGCTGTATCAACATCAATTGAAAAGGTAGAAATGTTTTCGGTAGAAGTTTTTACAATCGGATTTTCTATTATATCATTATTTTGATAAGCTTCGTCAATCATATCTTTATTTATTTCTTCATTTTCTACTATAATATTTGGTATATAGCGAAGCGGATCTTCATTTTCGTAATAATTTGCTTTTAACATCCCACTAAATAAACCACTAAATAATGCAGTAGTCCCAAGACCCACAGCAAGTAATAAACAAGCTGCAACAGCTATTATTCGTTTAAAATTACTTTTATGTTTTTTATTATGCTTTATTATAAAAGCTTTCTCGTTGAATTCTTTGTTTGTTGTTGCTTCAAGTGTTTTTTGCTTTAATTCTTCTGCAACTTCAAGCGATTTATTTTTGTCAATATATTCTTTTAAATTTTTAAGATCCATAATAATCATCCTTTCATAATTCAATCGGTCAAAATTTTCTTCAAGCAGGAAGTAGCGCGGAAGAGACGTGTTCGGACTGTACCACCGTGAATATTAAGTACTGTCGATATTTCTTCAGGAGTAAGCTGATTGTAATATCGTAACAAAATAACCTCCCGATAGTTTTGTTTTAAAGACATAACAGCAATATACAACCGTTCGCTCTCAATATGTTCGACAGCAGCTTTTTCAGCTGATTCACTTGTTGCCGTAATGTCATCCAACCCGACAGTGACTTTCTTTTTGTATGTACTCTTCAAATTATCTTTACACAAATTGATAGTAATACGAATCAACCATGTTTTAATAGACGAACGAGCTTGAAAGGTATTAAACTTTAAGTATGCTTTTAAAAATACCTCTTGAAAGATATCTTCTGCAAGCTGCTTGTCTTTTACATAAAGATAAGCTGTATTAAGTACACAATTTCCGTATTCATCCATAAGAGTTGATAATTCACAAGTGTCATGACATATTTCTTCCATGCTGCAACTCCTTATTTTGAGATCTCATATTGTTAGACGATTATTTTTATAATTTGTTACACTTAAAAAATCCCATCTTTTTATAGAAGATGAGATTTTTTTGTTTTATAAATTTAAACCCTTAGAGCTAACTTCTGAGTTGACTTCTGTATTAACAAAGTCTTTAATTTTATTAAGAATCTCGACAAATTCAAGTCTGTAGGAATCGTTATTTGCGTATTCCAGTGCATTTGTATAAGCGTGCATGAGTGTTGCATTACCTTTGTATTTCGAATTATTAATAACAAGACAGGCTTCCGCGACAGCGGACGCAAAATAGAAATCACCCGTCAGCTCGGAGCTTATTTGTGCAGAATGTTGGTATAACTTCGATTCATTCTCATCCGGAAGCTTATATCTGACATCCACAGAGAATAAATCGCTGACTGCCTCTTGCTTTAATACAATTTCATAAAGTGCTGTTACGGTCTGGCTTGCACCCAGATCGCCGGCATCAACCGAATCATCGCTGAAATCATCATTTGACAACACTCGGTTCTCATACCCAATAAGACGATAGCTTTCAACAGCGTTAACATTGAATACGACCTGTAATTTTACGTCCTTTGCGATAGTATAAATGCTTCCTGCGAATTGGTCGCAAAGAACCTTTTTACCCTCTGCAATATCATCAATTACATAAAAGCCACCATTACCGTTATCGGCAAGTGTTTCGAGTCTTTTATCGCCACTTTCATATGTAACACCGAAACCGAGTACGGTCAAGTATATTCCGCTTTTGCGTTTATCTGTAACTAACTGCTTCATCTCCTCAATACTGCTCGGACCAACATTAAAATCACCATCTGTTGCGATTATTATACGGTTGTTTCCGCCTTCAATAAAATAATCCTGTGCAACGCTGTAAGCAGTATTCAAACCGTCTGCACCCGCAGTGCTGCCGTTTGCATTAAAGGATTCGATAGCTTCGATTATATCATTTCTCTCATTGCCTTTTGCGCCTGTTAAAACAGTACTAACTCCAGAAGCATATGTTACTATGGATATTGTATCTTTATCATTAAGGTTCTCAACAGCCATTTTCAATGATTCTTTTAATAACGGAAGCTTATCTTCACTAGCCATAGAACCGGAAATATCTATAAGAAATACAATATTAGAGTCTACTTGCTCGGAAACTACAATTTCTTTACCCGCAAGGGTAATCATAGCTAACCTTGCTTCTTGATTCCAGGAGCAATCACCGACTGTTGTTGTAACCGCTATCGGATCTTCACCGGTCGGTTTTTGATAATTATATTCAAAGTAGTTAAGAGCTTCCTCTGTTCTTATGGTATATCTGTTTTCTTGAAATTGACTTAAACTCATTTGCGAAATATATTTGCGGAAATTTACATAAGAAGCTGTGTCAATATCGATTGAAAAAGTGGATGTGTTTTCATCAGCAGTCTTGATAATAGGATTCTCGATTAAAGCACCCTCAATACCCACAATACCGTTTGTATCTTGCATGGCTAAATAAGATGAATCTGAATTGTTACAACCGAATAAAAATGAAGTACTAAGAATTGCGTTGATTAAAATAAAGTTGATAAATAACCTTCTGTTTCTATTAGTTTTCTTTTTAAGTGACATTAAAATCATTCCTCCATATTATATTTATATTCAAATTTAATATTATAAGTGAAAATTAATTAAAAAAAATGAAGAAATACAACTTTAATCACATTATAACATAAATTATTTAAAAAGCAAGTAAGAAAAACAAACAACCTCTACAAAGCATATATTGTATTGAAGAACTGCTAATTTAGCGTATAAACAAACAATTTGATAATTAGGAGATTTATATGAACTTTTATACGAGACAAAATAATGTTAATCCTCAGACCGCAGCTATGGGGGCGTTTGACGATGACGATGATTTTGAAAATGATTTAGAAAACGATTCCGACGATAATGAGGAAAATTCATCGGATTTTGATTGGTTCGATAACAGAAGAAAACGTTTTCCTAAACCTCATTTCTGTCCCAGCCATGATTGCTGCCGTCCAAAGCATGATTGTTGCCGTCCAAAGCATGATTGTTGCTGTCCTAGGCATGATTGCTGTCGTCCTCATCACGATTGTTGTTCGTCTTGGGACGATTGTTGCTCTTGGCATGATTGTTGCCCACCTCATAAATGCGAATGTTTTTGCGAGCCCTTTATCGATAAATGCAAACCGGTTCGCAAGAAAAAGAGACGTCAAAACGGTGCAATAATACCGTTTGCTTCCGGAAATACTCCTGTAATTATAACAACATTAGCCAGTACAACAGAAACTACCGGTTTTGTTTCTGCAATCGGTTTTGGCGAAACACAAAACGGCAGTACAATCGGCACTGGTGGAGAGTTGTCCCTTTCAGCTGGGAATATGGCTTTTTCTGTACCGAGAAACGGAACCATAACCGCTATTAGTGCATTCTTTACAAATACTGCTGCAGTTACACTCGGTGCGTCTGTAGTTCAAGTATCAGCACAACTATACTTTGCCACACCAAACAGCAATGTATTTTTACCTCTTGGCGGAACAAGGGTTAATCTTACTCCGACATTAACGGGTACAGTTCCGGCAAACAGCGTATTTTCAGCAACTGTCAAAAATCTGAATGTAGATGTTGCTCGAGGAACCAGACTTGTGCTTGTATTCTTTGCAAGTGTAATTTCCGGACCTTCAATAAATGCAACATTAACAGGAACCGCAAGTGCAGGAGTAAATATTATTTAAAACAATGCTTTAACAAATTTGACAAAGAAAAAAGCCGTCTCTGTTAAACTGCACTTATGTAAAGTACAGTTTAACAGAGACGGCTTTGAAAATTATTTCAAAAACTTAATCAGGTCTACGATTTTTTCATTTGATTATATATTCTGTAAGTATTTCATTTTTTTGTTCCCTGTTTTTATCTAAGTATAAAACATAGCATTTTTCGGCATTATCAAGCTCGTCCATTTCGCATAAACCTTTTGAAAACTTAATAAGCAACAAAATGAGCTGCGATAGTTTTTCCTCACCCTCCAGCCTTTGCAATTCCAGCAATATTCGTTCTTTACGTCGTTTCTCTGCAAGTGCTTTTGTTTGTTTTAAAACAATACTAAGAAGGCTTGCTATTACAGTACCAAGAATTCCGGCAGAGGAAAGACTGACTATCAGCAGCTCATATATTGTTTCTATTCCCATAATTTATTCGAATATAAAATAAAAATATTCAGCAATAGAATGAATATAGTTTTTAAAACGTTTAATCGTCATCTTCAACTTCATTCCGCTGTGTGAATTGCTTATACAAGTTATTTGCGTAGACGCTTGAAGCCGCAGCTATAATACCTTGAGTGCAGCTTGCAAAAATTAAGCCAAAAAATTCCGAAACACATGTCGGGTAATCCTTAGATATAAGATAAGCGAAAACTAATAATATTCCAACACCACCCAGTATAAATGGAATAAGCCAATTTTTTGTAGAGCTTTTCTTGATAAAAGCTCCTATTGCATACAGAACAGGAATTAAAATACTTAGCTCTGGTGACATATATTCACTGTAGTTCATTTAATCTCATCCTTTCATAACTTACTATTACATTTTTGTACCAAGAGAAATTGAATTACCTTTACTGTCAATTATATTACCGACTCGTTTGATATATTCTGCAATCTCTGTACTTGATACACCAGCTTGCTTGCAAGCTTTTTCAAACGACTGAATTGTTGAGCAACGTTGATAAATATAATCAAGCATAAGAGTTTTTGCCTTAGTTACAGCTAGTTTTTGCGCTTGAGAGGAGCTCTTGTTGCTTTTTAAATAAATATTATAATACTTATCATAAACACTGTTATAATAACTTTTACTTTTTTCAACTGCAATATTTACTTCAGCTGCCATATCTGTAATATCAGTATATCCTGCGGCTTTTAAATTGATAATAAGTTCTTTTAAGTAATTGGTATCAATATTTTCAATATTTGAAAGAGTGTTAAGATATTTTTTTATGTAGCTCTTTTGTAAGGTTGTTGAAATTTTTCCATTTGTCGAATAAGATTCAATGATATTTTTAGCAAGTTCTTTTGTGGATGTTTTTGGGGAATATGTATTTTTTGTATCATCTGTATTGTCTGAACCGTTATTATTACTTCCCGAATTACCAGAACTGCTAGATTTTTCCAAATTGGTCTTTAATTCTGCAATTTGTGCAGCCAACTCGGTTTTCCATTTATAAAGATTCAGTTTTTTATCAGCTAACTCGGTGTCAAGCTCACTCTCGTAAACAAGTTTTTCTTTTTCAAGTGCGGTAAGAGCATTTGTGTTCTTTTGTGCAAGGTCGGAAAGCGAGTTATTTATTGATATGTTAGAATCTACCTTTGTTTGCACACTCTCTCCGGAGGAAGAAAGTCCACGTGAAGCTAAATACTGATACATATCCTTTTCATCCAACTTACCTTTTGTAACCGCAGCGTTTTTATCAACAATATATTGTTTATTCAACTGTTGTTTTGCGAGATTATAACCTGCAGTATTATTATCTTTTGCTTTTTTATATAGAGCTTCCAGCTCTGTGTTTACGTTTGAATAACCATCAAGCGCTTTTTTTGTTTCTTTGATTAAAGAATCATAATCCATATCTTGCATTCCTTCCTTTCTTTTTAGATACTAAAGCTAACTCGTGAATTTCAGCATCTGTATCGCTTCCTGTTGTTCTGAGGTAAATCTGCACTTTCGCTACACGGCGTACATTAGGACGAATCCGCAAACAACTTATTTTTTTACCGCTTGAATTGGTTATCCAAAAGCTCTCCAGAAAAATGTTATTAGGATTCAAGTCACTGTTAACGGTAAGGTCCAACATTGTACTTTCAATAGTTTCAACAGTAACCGAAAGTTCATTTATATCCTTACGCATATAGGGTTCACCTGCTGAAAAAAATGGGCTTTTCCAATAAGCTGTAACCCCCATATTGTCATCATCGTTCACACTTTCATCCAGCTTATAAATTGTGTCCGCGTATGAGAAATATAAAACACCCCTGCAATCACAGAAAATGTCGCATAAAATGTCATTATAAACATACCAGACACCCAGCTTATAATTATAAATAAAAGCTTTTTCCCTGTGATAGAATAAAAGCTCGCTGCCGGTCTGAAAATCAAAAATTCGTAAGTCAGAGAAATTATTTTCCTTAACAATATTAGCTACGGTAGTCGAAATTGGGGAAGAAAAACATATTGCATTTCTTTCGTTTTCAACAGTAGTGGAGCTCCAGCGGTTTAAACCGTCGTTGCAAAAGGTAATCGGATCATTGCCTACAATACAGCAGGAACCTTTTATCAAGTTTCCTTTTTCTCCGTTTAAGTTGTAAACCGGGAAGGAGGAATAATAATTTCCCAGAGTATCCTCCCTAAGCTCACAAAATGAATAAAAAGCTCTGTCTTTTGTAAAAATCAACTGTCTGTCGTACTGCGAAACTATATCGGTTATTTCGGTATTACCTATAACAGTAAAGTTGTTTTCTGGAAAATATTCAACACTTGGAACACCGTTCGCCAGTTCGGAGTGAAAGCGATAGTTAGGATAATCGGGATGTCCCCACAGGAATAGTCTGCCGTCTACGTTACCTCCGAAAAGCATTGCATAACAATTTTTGGTTATCCTTGTACGGTCGAGATTGTTTTTTATATAGCAAATCTCGATATTATTCAAGCCTTGCGGAGGAACAGAATTAAAGTGAACCGAGCCTGTAGTATAATTACAAGTAAAATCAATGAAAGGAACTCTGTTAATCATGATATAATTGATCTGGTTTATGTTTTGCTCTGCCAGAAGGTAATTACTGGAGGTTCCGTCCGCAGAATATTGCTGCCTTCTTTTATTGGAAAGCAGGTTTAAATCCTCATATGTTGTACCTGCACCTAAAGCATTACAGCCAATTGCAATTAAAGGCACATATCCTTCAACAGCAACGACCGACGAACCGTCAAAGCACGAGTACATACTTCCATTGAGAATATAAAGCTTTCCCGAAAATTCAAACATTACATTTTTTCCATAACCAATTGAACCAATTAAAGACGATACTCCGCTTGTTAAGTTAAAATTATAAAGACACCCGTTTGAAGCAAAAAGAAAATAATAAGTAACACCCAGATAACCAGACCACATACCTTCTATCAAATCACCCGTACTGTTAAAAACTTTACAAATACCGCCTCTTTTTTTAAGGGAAAAGTTCTCAGTAATCTTAAAGTTTGCCATATCAGGCGAATAGGATATATCATCATCAATTTTTTTTACTTGATTAAGACCCAGAAATTTATTAAGAGAAGTAACATTTGCCATTAATAAACCTCCGTAATTTCATGAAGTGTACCTTTTAATCCGGCTTGTATTTTGGTTTTCTCTGATTCATATTTGTTCCTAAAGAAAGCTGCTGCATTTATATCTTCGTTTTGAATTAATAAGCACGCAAGTCCGTAAGGAAGTACAACTGAGCATAAAACCGGAGATAAGCTTATTGAATCGGTTAGTGTGGTTATTGTGGATATCACTATGTCTGTTTTTTTGATTAAGGAATCAAGGTATGCATTTTCTGCAATCAAGAGGTTTAAAAGACTTAACGCCCGTTGTGTCAAATCCTCACAATCAACCGGAATTGTACTGTTTTTTGTACGCAAAGCGCAGAGGTCCATTGCTGTGTAATAAATATCATTACCTGTCAAAAAAATACCTCCTTTAAAGATTTATATGGCTGCTGCAAATTCATGCAGCAGCCATGGTTGTTTTATTTAATTATTTTTTACAAATCTTTTTTTAACTACTGCAAGCTTGATACCTGTATTCGCAAGTCCGCCGGTAATAGTTGTGGTAAGAGTAAAAGTTGCAATACCACTGTCTTTCCCAATCATGCCGCTTTCAATCATTATAAAATAGACCTGACTATCTGTAAAATTAATAACTGCGGGAGCTTTGGCTGACGGAAAATCACCTTTCGCAAAAGTGATTGTGTAATTTCCAGGTGCAGAAGCAGAAGCATCAGCTATTATATAGAAGTCATCGTTTGAATCGTTAAATATGAACGAGAAGGTTTCGGTATTAGTTAAGGATTCGGGGTTAGTAAAATTAACATTACTTCCAGAATTAGGTGTGGATAGAATGTTTTCTGTTAAAATTGTTGCCATATTTATCTCCTTTTTAATCTTTCTTAATAATATTTATATTGTATTGCCGCCGTCGATAACAGGACAGCAGACAAGCTCTGTGGGCTTTATAACCTTCGCACCAAAAACAAGTCTGCCTCTAACAGCCTTGTCAAAGGAATTTTCCATGCGGTCGATAACCTGTGTTTCAAGCACTTGTTCAGCGTATGCGATAGAAGAATAAGACCCTGCAAGCATATAAGTACTTGTGCCGGAGGTATAGAGTTGGTTGGATACAAAAATATCACATCCAAGCTCATCTGTAAAGCCGACAGCACCTGTTCCGTTAACACCGTTATTAATCTGGAACTTTATTCCTGCAAGCATCAGCTTTGTTTTCATAAATGGTGGAATAACGATCCATGTTCTGCCATCGGGTACATTAGCTTCCTCAAGCTTCTGTTTAATTTCTGCTATCGTCTGAAGAATATTAGCAGGAGTTACGGTAACTGCCGAATATGTGTAACCTGCATCTGCATAAAGACCAAAGACAAAAGAATCGACTTCATTTTTAAGTAAATAGGAAGCTCTTTTTGTTTGTGAATCACGAAGTCCTACCGAAGAGCGAAGCTCCTCAATATCCTTGACTTTAAACGAAAAAGCCTTGTCTTGATTTACATATAGAACCGTCGAGTAATCGTCTACATCCTCATAAGTAAGCGTTCCGGTGTAGTCATAAACAGTAGGATCTGCAAGACCGATAAAGGTTACCGAATCACCTTTATTTTTAATATCTCCTGTAAAAGACGTATTACATATCCTGTTTGCAAGCAGATTGTCCTCGTTGGTACGTAAAATTTCTGCGCTTATAATTTTTTCAATGCTGTTGTAAGTTGCCATAAAAAATATCCTTTCTTATTTTTATTTTTAAAGTTTCCATTTTGAGATAGATTTGAGTATATGCTTATAATTTTTCGAAACTTCCTTGGGGCTCATAACCTCAACCTGTTCTTTGGTATATACAGGCTCGGTCTCGCCGTCACCTGTTTTCGAGGTTGCTCGTAACGAGTTCTCGTCGTTCACTTTACTTGCGTATTCGCTATCCCTGCTCTCAGTTATCAGATATAATGCATATGCATGAACAAGAGAAACACCTCCTGCAACTTCCTCCCAAACCGAATCGGGAATATCCTGTGGCATGGCATCGGGAAAGGTTGTTTTAAAGCGTTCGATTTCTTTTTTAATGTTTTCACTTTTTTGCGATTCTTTTTTAGAATTACGATTTTCTTTTTTAAGCATTCTTGCTTCTTCAAGCTCACTTATTATTTCCTCAGGAAGACCCTCACGGCTTTTTCCTCCAGAAGCTTCGGCATCAGCCTGCAGTTTCAGGATAAAATCGTCGATTTTCATACCGCTTTCATCGGCGAGATCGTAAATTGCATCGAGAATTTGATCATTGGATAATGTTTTTTTTTCCATTTGTAATTTAGTCTAAATTTATTTAGACTTCGCTCCTTTCTAATTGTGCTTCAATAAGTTCTTTTTTACGTGGAATAAGGTTTTCGGGTAATCTTTCAAGGTATTGGGTAAGCGTTATCAGTCCCTTGGTAAGCAGGTTATCAAGTGTATTTAAGGATGCAATTTCAGACCAATAATTTGTTGCACCAACATCAACACGGCAATCAAAAAGTAAATCCTTGTACTTTTTTATTGAAAAAGTAACATAAGATTTTTGTTCTCCGTTTTTGATACATACAAGTCTTTTTTCGTCATAATACGCAAACATAAAGTCAAGCCAGATAAGTCCAATATCCTCGATGTATTGATAAAATGCACGTCTGATGTTTTCCAACGGCATATTCGATGCCTGTTGAAGTGCAATAATAGCAGAAGTATTGTTTGGTTGAACATTACCCAGTGCCGTATCTGTTGCACCCAGAAACTCCTTGGTATTTGCAATTGCAAGATTGATAACATCAAGCATTCCGGATTGCATCTGACCGGAATTCAATACCTTTGCGACATTTTCAACAGGACCGTTTACAGCAACCGCTTCACCAATCTTGTTAGACCATTCCTCAATAATCGTAGAATCGTAAACAACCTTCGAAAAAGCAGTATCCATCATGTGCTTCATAACCATTGCAAAACCTTTGTTGATAAAAATCTGATTCTCAATCAAGCCTGTTGCAACCGCTTGTCCGTGCCAGGTATTTTTAACAGATGTCCAGTTAAAAAATGCGATGGGGTAGAGATTAAGTTTTGTATCGATAGTATCGCATATTATGGTGTTTTTAACTGATTTTCGATAATGAATTTTACCGTTATCACCCCGCCATAATTTAATAAGAGATATGCACTTGGTGTTTTCAAGTTCCTTGCGTGCCATATCACCCGATTGTGTAATGGTATCGTCGTCAGGTGTTATTTTATCAATCTCATGCTCGGGTATTTTATTTTTTCTCGCCTGTACTTTTAAATCTGCAACCGTTTCCCTTAGTGCTATAAGAATATATGGTTGTGAATTAACATCCTTTGAATTGGGATTTCCAAAAAAAACATTAGTGTTGTCAACCAGTACACTAACAAAATCACCTGTAAAGAGCTGACCTGTTTTAATCGAAGGATCCCAATAGGTATAGCAAACAGCATCACCTGAAATTGCAGCATCAGTGAGCGAATCAGCAAGCAACTTATCAAACTTCATCTTTTCGCGTCTCATTTCAACAATATCGTTCATGATGTCACAAGTATCGTTGGCATCTTTTTCACTTAGTTCCGAACCGCTACCATACGGAGATGCAAAAGAATAACGCATTGCAACTGCACTCTGCAAAATTGTAGAGGTGTAATAGTTGATAATGCGTTTAAAGATATTAAAAACTGGTGTTGGCAATCCGGTTGAGCTTACACCCTCCCATTGATCACCTCTGAAAAACCGCTCGTTGGTGTTTACATTGTCATAGAGATTCAGGGAATAATTGTATTCCTTTCCTTTCTCGTATAACTGCCATTCTTCGGTGTAAAACTTTTCTTTTTTAAAACTCAATGCATTGACCATTCCTTTCTAATAACTAATTCTCGTAATAAACAGTAAGAGAAATTCTTCAAAAAAGTCCACATATCAAAGACTTTTCCTCGAATTTATCACTGTTTCTAATTCGAATTAGTTTAAATATTAATATTCAATAAAGCTTTCATACCCACTATTGTCACTTGCAGGGTTATCAAAGCTATATATACTGCCGGAAAAAGGTGCACTCTTTTTCTTAAAACTAGGCTCACGTGACATCAGTGCATACCTGAGTGCTTCCGGCGCGTGAGTAATTTCATGCGGAGTATCGGCAGCGTCCTCCTTTACAAACTCGTCAAAGCGTAATAAGGGTAAACAGCGAACAAGATTTTGACAGGAACGAAAAATAACCAATTTCGGTCTGCTGTCAAGCGAATTATAACCTTTAAGGCATTCACGCATTACTCGCCAGCCGGTAATGCGTGAGTTATTCGCTTTTTGAAGACACTTCAGACCATTTGAAGTCATTATTTCAAAACCGCTTTTACCACTGTCCTGTCGTCTGTTCCATAAATCAGGAGAAGCTATTGTATAACGAATAGGTTCGTTTCTTGGGGATAAAGCTAGAATTTTTTTTGTCGCCTCGGAGATTATCAGATTACTTTCGTATAGCTCACGGTATACAATAATTCTTCTGTCCTCGGTCAAAGCAAGCCACAAGCAACAAGTCATATCAAGCCCATAATCAACAGCACGGAACTTTATCCAGCTTTTTTCAAGCGGAAAAGGTTCGCAGGTATGTTTTTCGTAATCGAATTCGGGGAAAAAAGCACCTTCAAAGGAATTCCAATCACCATACAGCATCGCTTTACGCCTGATTTCGGGTAAAGCCATGAGTGTATTAACATACTCCGGATTACTCTTCATAAGAAAATGGTTGTCAAATACAAGGCTTTTTACAAAGTAATAATTATCTGGTTGTTCGTTATTACGATAATTACAGTCAATAAAAAGCCGTTTAACCCAATCATGTCCGACACCACCGGGATTACAGGTAAAGTACATTCGTGGTCGGAAGGATTGATTTTCCATATTTCCGGAAATTCTGTTACTCTCTGTAAGTGCGATAAATTGCTTTTCTGTAAAATGCGTTGCTTCCTCAAGTCCGATTACTTCATACGCCTGTCCTTGAAATTGCAAAACGTCATTTTCACTATCGCAATAACCAAGCTTAATGCGTGAGCCGTTTGGAAAACGGAATTCTTTTTCGGTAGAGACAAACTTTGCAATCCCTTTTAGTAATTTAAGAAGCGGAAACAAGTGATTTTCCCGCAGTTCTCCGAGAGTGCGGCGTAAAAGCAGGATCTGTATGCCGTTATAATTCAAAGCAAGCAAAACCAGCTTGGTTCGCATAGCCCAGCTTTTACCGCCACCTCTCGCTCCGCCATATGCGGTATATTTTGCATTAGATTCAAAAAATGTTTTTTGCTTCTCGTTTGGATTGATAATAAGCTCTCTCATTAGTTAGCCCATTTTTTCGTCTGTCCCTTGAACACTACAGGATCGCTTTCAATTTCGCTCTCCTCAGGCTTGTCCTTGTAACCGTGATTGTTTTTGAGGTCGAAAGCAAGTACGGTAGCTTGTAATTTTCCGTTAAAGGCAAGCTGTTTTTTAATTTTGGCTATTCTGTTTCTCGCTACCTTTAACATCCCTCCGTATTCTTTGTCATTCATAAAAGACAAAAGCTCCTCGCGAGTAATTCCTAAGAAATCCGCAAGCGACTCAATGTCTGCAATCTCTCCTTTGTCGGAAAGGTAACTACCAAAGTATTCGTCAAGCTTTGTTTTGCATTCCTCGAGCGACAAAAAAACCGTCCTTGCAGCCAAGGACGGCTTGTGACTTTTATTCGTTTTTATTGTGCTTATCTTGGTGCTCTCAGTCCTTTCGTTTAAAGATATAAAGCTTACTGGCGATATAGTTAAGAATAATAACGATAATAGAAGTAAATATTGTGCCAATATTTTCGCTGACACCCTTATCAATCAAAAGGTCTATTATCCATAAATCGATAAGTAACGTGCCTATTCTTGTAATAACAAAAAGGGACGCTTCCTTTGCCTTTGCGCTTTTTGTTACATTCTCACTTTTGAAAACATATGTACGGTTAGTAAAATAAGCAAAAATAATACCTGCTATATGCTTTAAAACTGTGGAGACGTTTACTAATTCTCCAATAAAAATCAAGTTGTTAAATAACCAGAAAACAATTAACGATACAAGTGTCGTAAGTACGCCAAAAATTAAATACAATCCTTGTTCTGTCTTGAAAATGAAATCCCAGATGTTTTTTATTAATGATACTATTTTTTTCATTTTTTTAGCCATTCCTTTCGGCGATGCGCGGAGTTTTGTGCAGGTTTGGCGTAGCCAAATTTACACCATACTGTACGGTGTAAAAGGCACAAAACTCTTTGTCTGAAAGTTTCTTTTAGACTTTGTCCTTTTTATCTATGCTACCATCATAACACGGTAAAAAACGAATTTCATCCGCTTTTTGTCGGTTTTTGAATATCATTTATTTTTTATTAAATCAGCTCAGCGATAATAGTATTTGAAATACGGTATCCGCTTTCAGTTAATGACAAATAACCATTGTTTATTTGTACAAAACCTAATTCTATAAACCTTTTTGACTTCAAAATCATCTTTTTATCTGCTTTTATTCCTTTGCTTGTTCTCAAACCGAGCATAATTAGTTCTTCTAATTTTTCTTCATTGCTGATAAATGGTTGATTGTTAAAATCGGTAGGGGAGTAGAAATTCTCATCAACAAGTGAAATGTATTTGTTAACATCCGCAATATTTGAAAAGCGTTTTCCGCCAAAATAAGAATGAGCAGCCGCTCCAAAACCGACATACTCTCCACAATCCCAGTAATGCAGGTTGTGTCGGGATTCGTATTCCTCATGTGCAAACGAGGAGATTTCATAGTGTTTATAACCGTACTTTTTCATCATATCACATATCAGAAAGTACATTTCCTCTTCGACATCCTCATCGGGTAGCTTCAAGTTGTCTTTGATACGATAAAAAGGTGTACCTACTTCAATTGAAAGTGAATATATCGAAATATGAGGTGTACTTGATGATATAGCGGTCAATATCGACTTTTCAAGGCTTTCCTTCGTCTGGTGCGGTATTGCGAAAATAATATCGGTGCTTCTTTTTTCAAAACCTGCATCAATTGATATCTTAACAGCTTCCAAATACTGCTCTTTATTATATAATCTTCCAAGTAACGCAAGTTCTTTATCGTCAGACGACTGCATTCCCATAGAAAGGCGGTTAAAGCCTGCTTTTCGCATTGCTTTTAAATCTTTCAAGGTAACACTCATCGGATTTGCTTCAACAGTTATCTCACAATTTGTATCAAGGTTAAATTTACTCTTTAGTTTTTCAAAAACAGCTAATAATCTATCCGTACCCAGAACCGGAGGAGTTCCGCCACCAAAATAAATACTGCTTATTGTTTTGCTTGTATTAAAAGCATTTATCTGTTTTATAAGAGCGTCGGTATAAGATTGTTTTATATCTTCCCCACAATCTGGGATAGAATAAAAAGCGCAATAATTACACTTTTTTAAACAAAAAGGAATGTGAATATAAAGCGATATATTACTACTCATCATCAAGCTTTAGGACTGCCATGAATGCTTCCTGTGGAACTTCTACAGTACCAAGTGTACGCATACGCTTTTTACCTTCTTTTTGCTTTTCAAGCAGCTTTTTCTTTCTCGTAATATCACCGCCGTAGCATTTTGCAAGAACATCCTTACGCATAGCTTTTACTGTCTCACGTGCAATGATTTTTCCTCCGATTGCAGCCTGAACGGGTATTTCGAACATCATTCGAGGAATATTGTCCTTTAATTTCTCAACAATTTTTCTCGCTCTGGCATAGCTTTTATCAGCATGTACAATAAAGGACAATGCATCGACCACATCATTATTAAGAAGAATATCAAGCTTAACAAGTTTTGATGGCTTATACCCGATATGCTCGTAATCAAGCGATGCATAACCCTTGCTTCTTGATTTTAAAGCATCAAAAAAGTCATAAACAATCTCGTTAAGCGGCAAATCATAATGCAACTCTGCTCTGTCTGAATCAATATATTTCATGTCAGCAAAAATACCACGTCTGTCCTGACATAGCTCCATTATCGGTCCAACATAATTTGATGGAGTTATAATCGAAGCCTTTACAATTGGCTCGCTTGCAACTTCAATTTCGTCGGGAGCAGGGTAGTTGCTCGGATTGTCTATATAAACGATACCTTTATTTTTAACGGTAAGCTCATAAATAACGCTTGGAGCTGTAGTAATAAGATCGAGGTTAAATTCTCGTTCCAGCCTTTCCTCAATAACCTCCATGTGTAAAAGTCCGAGGAAGCCACAGCGGAAGCCAAAACCCAAGGCTGCAGATGTTTCCGGCTCGAAAATAAACGAAGCATCATTTAAACGCAGTTTTTCCAGAGCATCTTTCAAATCGTCGTATTTTGCTCCATCAGCAGGGTAAATACCCGAAAAAACCATTGGAACAGCCTTTTTAAATCCGGGTAATGCCTTATCGGTGGGCTTGACAGCACTGGTAACAGTATCGCCTACTTCGGTGTCTGCAATAGATTTAATACTCGCAGAAAAATAACCAACCTCACCCGCATAAAGCGTTTGACGCTGTTGTAAATTAAAGGTTGATAACGTTCCTGCTTCAACAACCTCGAACTCTGCTCCTGTGTGCATCATTTTAATTTTATCCCCGACCGAAAGGCTGCCTTCAAATACACGAATATAAACGACAACACCCTTATATGAATCGTAATAGCTATCGAATATCAACGCTTTTAATGGTTGATTCGAATCACCTTTAGGGTAGGGAACATCGCGAACAACCTTTTCCAGTACATCCTTGATATTTATTCCCATTTTTGCGGAAATGCAGGGAGCGTCATCTGACGGAATGCCAATAATATCTTCAATCTCTCGTTTTGCCATTTCAACGTCAGCACTTGCTAGGTCAATTTTATTTATTACTGGAATAATCTCAAGGTTGTTATCAACTGCCATATATGCGTTTGCAAGTGTTTGTGCTTGTATTCCTTGGGTAGCATCTACAACAAGCAAAGCACCCTCACAGGCTGTGAGTGAGCGAGAGACTTCATACCCGAAGTCAACGTGACCGGGTGTGTCGATAAGGTTTAAATCATAAATATTGCCATCGTAGCTTTGTATTCAAAGCGTACCGCTCTGGCTTTTATTGTAATACCACGTTCTCGTTCCAAATCCATGCTGTCCAGCATTTGTTCCGAAATATCACGTGCCGATACAGCGTGTGTATATTCCAAAAGGCGGTCTGCTAGCGTACTCTTACCGTGATCGATATGAGCAATTATAGAGAAATTACGTATTTTTGTTATATCGTACATTTATTTACTCCAGAAATGAATGTTATTATTTTTTACCAAAAAAGGGCTGTAAAATCAGCCCTTTCCTAAATTTAGTTGTTTATTTTGCTTCTTTTTTAAAATATTTATTACCTTGAACCCAAAGTAATCCGGAAAGGAATACAGAAGAGAATAATCCTGCCAGAATACCTACAATAAGCGGAAGAGCAAAGTTTCTGATAGCATCGACACCGAGTATATAAACCATGCCAATTGTCAAAAGAGTAGTTATTGTGGTATTGACAGATCGTGCAAGTGTTTGATGAATACTCAAGTCAACCGTATCAGCAAAACTCTTTGAATTTCCAAACTTAGTCCGGTTTTCACGTACACGGTCAAACACTATAATCGTAGCATTGATGGAATAACCGAGTATTGTAAGCAAAGCAGCAATAATTGTTGAGTTTATAGGAATTTGTAATAATGAATATAAAGTAAACATTATAAACAAGTCATGAGATAAACATAAAACCGCTGCAAATCCTGAAACAACTTCAAATCTAATCCAGATGTAAACAAGCATCAGCAATACAGCAACGCTGACAGAAATAATTGCTGTTTTCTTTAAGCCCTGCCCGATTGTCGGTGAGATAGAATTATATGTTGAATCGGTAAAGTTTGCTTCCGGAAATGCAGTAGCAAGTTCAGAATTTAAAATTTGCTGTTGATCAATATTAAGATCTTTTGTTCCGGTACGTATAACTGCCATATTATTATCAGTAATTGATGGTCTGGTAGAAGAAACATAATCGGATCCTATATTATCTCTTATTATACCATTAATTTTATCACATACTTCATCATTAACCTCGCGACCGATGTTAAGCTGAAGCTCAGTACCACCGGAGAAATCAATGTCAAGATTAAATCCACTAATAATAAAAGATGCAACTCCTATTATTAAAAAAGTGCAAAGAAGAATATAAGTAATTTTCCTGTTATTTATAAAATGAAATTTCTTAAGCATTTTTCACACTCTCCTTTTTAACACCATAAAGTTTGATATCAGATAAACCTAAACCAATACCTAAATAAAGGAGTGCGCGAGTTACATATATAGCTGTTATCATTGAAATTGATACACCAATAAGAAGTGTAATTCCAAAACCTTTAATTGTACCTGCACCTAATAATATCAGAACCCCTGCAGCAATTAAGGTTGTTACATTGGAGTCAATAACTGCAGCAAGAGCACGATGTTGACCTGCTTTAACAGCTGCCTTTGCACTCTTGCCAAGGCGTAATTCTTCTTTAACACGTTCAAAGATGACTACATTTGCATCAACTGCCATCCCTATTGAAAGTATTATACCAGCGATACCGGGAAGTGTAAGGTTTGCTTTTGTTATAATAAGAGCTAACATAAACAGAGCCATATAAGCTGTTAATGAAATTGAAGCCATTAATCCAGGAACACGATAATATGCGATCATGAATATCATAACCAGTGCTAAACCTATTGCTCCTGCTTTTAATGACGTAACTAATGATTTTTCTCCCAGAGTAGCACCTACGGTACTTTGTTCAACGCTATTAAGTTTATATTCAAGAGCACCTGCATTGATTTGTCCTGCCAGTGCTTTTGCGGATTCCTCGGTAAAGCTGCCAGAAATGACTGCATTACCTTCGTTTAAACCTTTATCTGCATATTTAGCATCAACAGATGGTGCTGAGATTACCTGCTCGTCCATATAAATATATATAATATTTTGACCTGATGACGCTTTGCTTGCAGCAATCTTTGTGGCTTCCGCAAATTTAACCGAACCTGCATCAGTCAGTTGCAAATCAACATAGTATTTATTAAGACCTGAATCGTCAATTATATCATATTTCCAGCTCGCACTTTCAACATCGCTGCCTTCAAGTACAGTCTCTTTTTCATAATTCTTAAAGGTAAGAACAGCAGTAGCCATAAGAGTCTCTGCAGCTTTGGCAGGGTCGGATACACTGGGTATTTCAACCGTTACCATATCATCACCAACAAGATAGGCAAGAGCTTCTGTAAGTCCTTGGCTGTCAAGTCTTTGACGCATAACCTGAAGTACCGAGTCCATACCTCTCTTAAGTTCCTCACCTGTTTCTTCGGTTTGGGCCTGATAAGTAATGGACGAACCGCCCTCAAGGTCAAGTCCTAGTGTGATTGCTCCCTCTTCAAAAATTCCTTTTTGCGAAACGCTTCCCACTTTAAAGCCAAATACGGCTATTGATAGCAGTAGCGAAATAATTAGTAATACCAGAATAAAGCGGGAAACACTTACCGCACGTTGATAATTCATTTTCTTTATACCTCCGGTGTTTTACTGGCACTTTGTCAACGTTTCTATTATACATAAAAGTTATGTTTAAGTCAATAGTAAAATTTAAGCAAACCTTTATTAGCTTCTTATGATGTCAATTGCTTTCGGATGTACTTTTAAATAAATATCATCTGTAATTCCGCCATCCTCGCCGTCAAGTGACCATCCGATTCCTCTTTCGATTTTTATATGACATTCGTTTGTTCTGAAAAGTTCAATATATTTATTTTTTAAGTTAGCGTTAAGCAAATCCCTGATTAGTGCAGAAAATTCCAACAAATCTCTTGGCATTTTAACAAGCAAAAGCTCAAAAAGTCCGTCATCAAACTTGATATCCATACCTTTGAAGTTAAGTAATGCACCTGCATTCAAGGAATTGGAAAAAGAACAGAATAAATAATCTCCTGTTACAGAAAATTCTGGTGTATTTACCTCCATAGTGATTTTTCGTAAGGTAGACAGTGATTTCACGCTGCTTAAAAGGTAAGCTGAATGACCGATCTTATTTTTTAGATTCTGATTGGTGGTATAAGATGTCTCGGCAAAAGCACCGGCACAAGCGATATAAGAAAAATAGTTATCATTCATACTACCTATATCGTATTGGAATATATTACCGTTTAAAATGTTTTCTGCTGCTGTTATGCAATCAGAGGGTAGATCAAGCGATGTCGCAAAGTCATTTGTTGAACCAAGCGGAATATATCCAACAGGTATTTTTACTCCACTGAGTATCAAACCATTTAAAACCTCGTTTAGTGTACCATCACCGCCACATACTACAATAGTATTATATTTAATCACGTTTTCTGCTACGTAGGATATAGTAGCTGCTTTATTACAAGTAGGGTAAACGGTAACAGTTTTTCCACCCTGAGTAAGCGTAGAAACAATTTCGATAATATAATCCTTTGCTCTGCCTCTGCCTGAACGTGGGTTAACCACGAGTAGAAGCTTATCGTTCATCTTTCATCCCCCAATGTTATAAGTAATTTTTGCAAGAAATTCAGCAATCTCGGTTTTATAATATGCGTCTAAAAGATTAAATCCCCAAGTAATGAGTCCATGCTTTTCAAGTAAAATACCATTATAATCGTTGCAGTATGGAATAACACTCTCGGCTGCTTCTTCACTACCAGGAACCTCGTATTTAGCAATCGGAATATCTCCCAACTGATACATAGCCTCTGCAAGAATATCGCTCTTTAAAGGCTTCCCCATACAAGCAAATGTAGTTGCATAAAGCGGATGAGAATGAACAACAGCGTGTACATTTTTATTGTTGTTATAGACTGCAAGGTGCATCTTATATTCACTTGAAGGAATAGCAGAATTTAAAACCTGCCCGTCAAGCGTCATCTCTACAATCTGATCCTCGGTCATAAATCCCTTAGAAATGTTAGTAGGTGTAATATACACTATATTATCAGCAAGTACACTGATATTCCCATCATGTGCAACAATATAATTTTTGTCGTACATTCTTTTTCCGATTTCAATTATATCCTTCGCTGTCATATATATAATTCCTTTATTATCTAAATTCTTTTAGGTGAGAATACACCTTTTTCGGTTATAAAAGCCGTGATAAGTTCGGCAGGAGTAACATCAAAAGCTGGATTATATACCTTTGCGTCAGGGTGTGTCATACGATTTATAAAATGAAGCTCCATTACCTCGCTTGCATCCCGCTGTTCAATAATAATATCTTCTCCGCTTTTGCAGGAATAATCAATTGTTGAATAAGGTGCACAAACATAAAACGGAACCGAATACGCTTTTGCAATAAGTGCAACGCCCAAAGTACCTATTTTATTGGCAGTATCACCGTTTGCCGCAACTCGGTCGCAGCCTACCAGAACAGCGTCAACCATTCCTTTTTGCATAAGTGACGCTGACATATTATCGCATATAAGCGTTGTATCGATTCCGTTTTCACACAATTCATATGCAGTTAGCCTTGCTCCCTGTAAAAGCGGTCTTGTCTCGTCCGCGTAAACTTTAAAATTATAACCTTTTTCCTTTCCGATATAAATCGGTGCAAGTGCAGTTCCATAGCGTACAGCGGCAAGAGAACCTGCATTACAATGTGTTAGAATACTAGAACCATCTTTTAAAAGTGACAATCCGTTTTCACCGATTTTTCTGCACACCTCAATATCCTCGTTATATATATTCAGTGCCTCTGCTTTAAGAACAGCTTTCAGATTATTTACATTGCTTTGGCTGTAATTTTCAGCAATTGCAAGCATTCTTTTTAACGCCCATGATAAATTGACAGCTGTTGGACGAGATGAGTTAAGCAGCTCTGCGGTTTTATTTAATGAATATAAAAATCCCTGAACCTCTTTATCCTCAAACCTCACACAAGCAGCATAAAGCCCAATTGCAGCGGCAACCCCAATCGCAGGTGCGCCTCTCACAGCTAATCTTTTAATAGCAGAATAAGTATCCCTGGCTTCGTATATTGAGATGACAACTTTTTCATTCGGAAGCTTAGTCTGGTCTATACAGCAAAGCAGATCTTTTTCTTGATCCATCCAAACGGTATCTGTAAGCATTTTTATCCCTTTATTCTCTTTCTTGCATATGATTTTACTTTTTCTATGTCAATGGTCTTGAATTCGCCGTTCTCGTATAAGATTTTACCATCTGACATTGTCAAAACAACGTCCGAGCCGTTGGCAGAATATATAAGCGTATTTAAAATATCATGTACTGGAGTTAAATGTGGCTTGTCAAGATTAATAACCGATAAATCCGCTCTGTTTCCAACTGTAATACAACCGCAATCATCACGTCCCTGCGACAAAGCACCTGATCTTGTTGCAGCAAAAAGTGTCTGTGCAGGAGTAATAACAATCGGGTCTCTCTTTATTCCCTTTGGTAAAATAGCAAATAATTCCATATCCCCAAACATATCAAGATTGTTATTTGAAGCAACGCTGTCTGTACCGAGAGCGACCTTAATTCCGCTTTCAAATAATCTTTTTACATCACAATATCCGCTTGCAAGCTTAAGGTTGCTTGTTGGACAGGTTGCCACGGTAACATTGTATTTTTTGATTATTTCAATATCATCATCTTCCAGATAAACACAGTGTGCAGCTGTAGTCGGTACTCTAAAAATACCGCCTTTTTCAAAGTATTCCGTGGGTGTAAGTCCGTATTTTTTCTTGCATTCAATGTTCTCCTGCTCTGTCTCCGAAAGGTGTATGTGCATGTTAAGACCATAATCAACTGCCATATCCGAAAAGTCCTTTACAAGTTCAGGTGTTGACGTATAAGGCGCATGAACGCTGATATCTATTTTTAATCTGTCCGATATATTTCCATACTGCTTAATCAACGCAGGATACTCTTTCTTTAAAGCATCTGAATTATAAACAGTAGCTGCAAGAGAAATATTACTCTTAACACCACTTTCAATAACAGCCTTTGCCATAGCTTCACCTTTAAAATACATATCTGTGGTTGAAATACAGCCAAAACTGAGCATTTCTGCAACAGAAAGCAGCATACTCATATAAATATCTTCTTCGGTAAGGGTAGCTTCAAAAGGAAAAATTTTATTATTAAGCCAATCGGAAAGAAATAAATTTTCAGCGTAACCTCTCATCAACACCATAGGAGAGTGAGCATGTGCATTATAAAATGCAGGAATCAGACATTTATTTATACCGTCATATTCCCGCTTATAACCGTTTTTGTATTCTTTTCCGACATAATCGATACAATTGTCAGTAACTCCAACAAACATCGCTTCCTGATGACAGAAGTTCTCATCTACCAGAGTAATACCTTTAAAAATAATACTGCTCATAATAAACCTCATAACAAATTTGCGTTCTTAAATTGTTTACATTGTATCATATCTGTAATTTTATTGCAATATAAAATTAGGTGTGCTATACTCAAAGCAATAGTTATTGTAGTTTTCTTGGAGGAAGATTCTATGAAAAAATGTATCAGTGTTCTTCTTACCTGCTTGTTTTTATTTTCTTGTATTATATATAATAATAAAAGCTCAGTTTCAGCTGTGGGTTACGCAACTCCCGAGCAACTGGACGGAACAGACAATCTTTTTTTATCCTATACCTTCAGTTCTACACCAGCTTCAGGTCATCGATCTAAAGAAGGTTATCTTCCGCTTGTTGGTTATTATAACACAGATGGTGAGTTAAAGGACATATTCTTTGATTCCTACCTTTTTTTGCCTTGTGTAACAACAACTCCTAGTGGAGGAAGAACCTACAGAGATAACGAACACCCTGCAAACTTTTCAGATTGGCAGCTTTTTGTTGATGATGTATTTTTAGACGGTTATAATATAAAAGCTTTAAATGAAGCAGTAGGGGAGACAAAAGTAAAGCTTGGCAGCGGATACACCGATTTTAAAGCAAATGTTTTTCTTACAGTAATGTATCCTGTAAAAACACAAACAAGCTTTGGAGATGTTGACGGTGATGGAAAAACCGAGAATTTTAACAACCTTGCTGATCGCCAGAAAGCAATAAAATGGATAATTGATGAGCAGTTGTCAAGATTCAACGAGGGTAATTTCCAGAATCTTAACCTTGTTGGTTTTTATTGGTTTGAGGAGGATTTTGCAAGAAACGATTCGCAGGAGAACAGTCTTTTAACTTACATGAACAATTATGTTCATTCGCTCGATTATAAAACTATATGGATTCCTTATTATAACGCAAACGGTTATAATAAATGGGCAAGTTATGGTTTTGATACAGCTTGTTATCAACCGAATTATATGTTTAATGAAAGTGCAACCTCAAGCAGAATAAATGCAACCTGCAACACTGCAAAAAACCTTGGAATGGGTGTCGAGATAGAGGCTTCGGGTTTGATGTTTTCCTCTATTACATATTACAATAGATATATGGAATATTTAAAAGTGTGTACCGAAGAAGGTGCAGCACAGGGTGTAAAAATGTATTATAATGATGCTGTGAACGGTGTTTTTTATAACGCATATATATCTGAAAATCCTGATTTAAGACGTATTTACGACATGACTTATAAATATGCTTCTCAAACACTTGACCCGAACGAAATTACATTCATAAAAGATGAAAAAAAATACGAGAACTACAATATAGTATCAGCAGGCAAAAATTATACAACCACAACACCTTACACCAACACATCACTTGGTTACGGTTCGGTAAGCGGAAAAGAACTGACAGACGGAAAATTTGGCTCATCTAATTATGATACAGAATGGATAGGCTTTAATAAGTCGTTTACTGATGGAGGTTATTTTTATATAAACCTTGATTTCGGTTCGGTTTTTCAGGACCTTTCGCTATTTTCACTTGAAATGAATGAACTTGTCGAAGCGGGTATTTCTTATCCCGAAAGTATAGAGATTCTAATTTCAGATTACGGAACTGATTATACAAGTCTGGGATACGCAGAAAATAAAAGTAATTTGATATCATATATGCTTGCTTCGGTTGAGCTTGATACACCTGTAAATGCCCGTTATGTTCAAATGAAAATAAAACCCGGTACACATGCCTTTGTTTTCGTATCGGAATTAACAATCGGAACTCCGAAAGATATAATAACTCCTTCTCTGACGGTCAAAACAGGTTCTTCACTGCTTTTGGATAATTATAAAAACTTATGCAACGGAATTACAAATCCTATTTCCGTATTACAGTTAAAAGCTATGATTAACCAACCGGTCATTATCAAAAATGCAAGTGGAATTATCGTTTCAGATAATACAATCGTTGGAACGGGATATCAAATTAATTATACATATAACGGAGTATTTATTAAAAACTATTTGGTTTGTATTAAAGGCGATATAAACGGTGACGGTAATGTTTCAACACTGGATTATCTACTTATAAAAAGAGCCTTTCTCGGTACTTATTCGTTAAACTCAATAAAAAATGCAGCAGCAGACATTAATAAAGATAATAAAATTAGTGCAAGCGACTATCTGCTTATCAAACGTCATTTTCTAGGTACATATAATATTTATTCTTAAAGGAAGGTAAAAAGGCGAAGATGAAGGAAGAAAGAATATTCGGGGAGCTTTTTAATAATCCCAACATTATTGATGAAAAAGAATTAGTGTCCGTAGCTGAAACCGACTCGCAGTTTATCGAAGAAAACGACGGGGATATGGTTTTTATAAATGTTCTTGATCCGTTGTTTTCAATCGGAGGTATTGTACATCCGAATAAAAATAATGGTGAGTATTATAGGCTTGATGCAACGAAAAAAGAAATATACTCGTCTGCAAATTCCAGCCTTGCACACTGTACAGCAGGTGCCCAGGTACGATTTTGTACCGATGCCGATTCGGTGAAAATCAAAATAAAATTACGATTCGCTTTGACAGGGATGAACCATTTTACAAACAGGGGAGTATACGGAATCGATGCTTATATCGGAACAGGTAATAACCGTCATTATGTCGGTGCTCAAATGCAGACCTTTGCCGATAGCAGCAGTTATAACGAAGGCGTTCTGAATTTACCCAAAGGTATTAATGAAGTACTGATTAATTTACCGCTTTATGGTGGAGTTTCAAAGCTGGTTGTCGGTTTTCCTGTTAATTCAAAAACTGTAAAGCCCTTAAACCGTACAATAGAAAAGCCCATAGCATTTTATGGCTCGTCAATAACACAGGGCGGTTGCGTATCCAGACCGGGAAATATGTATTCCAATATCCTTTGTCGTGCACTGGATGCTGATTGCATGAATTTAGGCTTTTCAGGCTCTGCAATGGGGGAACAATCAATTGCGGAATACATAGGCTCAAGAAAAATTTCAGCCTTTGTTATGGACTACGACTATAATTCACCGACTGCGGATTCCCTAATGGAAACACATTCGGCTTTCTTTAAAACAGTAAGGAAAGCACATCCCGAAATACCTGTTATTATGGTTACACATCCTTATTATGCTGCAGTAACCGAGGGTGATATAAAAAGGAAAAATATAATCATTGCAACTTATGAAGCAGCTTTGGCAGACGGTGACAGGAATGTATATTTTGTTGACAGTGAAGATTTTTTCCCGCTCGAAATGCGTGACCTTTATGCTGTTGACAATCTTCATCCTAACGACTTAGGTCAGTTTATGATGGCTAAAGCAATTTATCCTTTTTTAAGAAAAACACTATAACTAATACTAATTCTCTTAAGAAACAGTAAGAAAAATTCTTCAAAAAAGTCCTACATATAATTAATGCGGTATGCCGCATTAATAGAGTCTTTTCTTCGAATTTATCACTGTTTCTAATTTGAATTATTATAAAAAGCGGAATTGCTACTGCAACTCCACTTTTTTATGATGAATATTCTACAAGAGAACATTTCATATTTATAACCATACATTTTCGTGGCGTTTACGCCACAAGTGGGAATTGTGCCGTACCGGCAATAGCCGGATTACTGCACCTCTGCAGTAAAGGCATAAAACTGTGCTTGAAAATTTATTTTCAAACTTTGCTCTTACAGGTCGTCTGCATCTTGAACGGGAACTTCATTATCATCTCTCGGCACACCCGTGTAGCTTCCGTTAGGGTCTGTATCACTGAATAAAAGGTCATCGCCTATTGATTCCGGAGAAATATTAAGATACCGACTGCCACCTAATTCGGGTGGAGTAAAGCGATAAGGAAAATAGAATCTATCTACTCCGTTCAAGCCACTCATAAAATTATATCTTCTGCGTCTTTTACCCATAAACAAGCACTTCCTTTTAACCGAGCTTATCGGTCGATTTTATTATTTGTTATGTATTATAAAATATTCTAACAAAATTATCCTTCATTATAAAAAAATCGAGGACAACAACATCCCCGATTTTTCTTATTATGCCAATAGGCCTTAATCATTATTTAATCCCACCAGAGGATTAATTTTTTAAAATCATTTCTCTTTATTTCAGCCAGTTTCTTAAATATCGCCTCTTTGATTTATACGACCAACAAATTGGTCTGCCAAACAGATGGCTCGCTAAACAGATAGCGCACTTTCGAGATAAATACTTCCGACCGAAACAGTAAATAATATTATAAGATATTTAACCTATTAAATTATGACCTACGTCCGAATACCGAACGTATCGGTCGCTATTATTATTAATCTTTTTAACTAAAATATTCACATAAATCGATTGACAAAATATAACTGAATTTTGTATTATAAAATTTAGAAATTTAAAAAAAGGAAGTATAATTTTGAGAATAATCGGAATAGATTACGGCGATGCAAGAATCGGTATTGCAACTTCAGACAATGGCGAGACTCTTGCAACCGCACAGGGAACAATTAAGGTTACAGGAATTAATGATGCAGTTGAGAAAGTTTCTTTTCGCATAAAAGAATTGGGTGGGGAGCAAATCGTTATCGGCTTGCCAAGAAATATGGATGGCTCGCTTTCTTTCCGTGCTGAGCGTACGCAGCGTTTTGCGGATATGTTAAAAGAAAAAACAACGCTCCCTGTAATTTTTATTGATGAAAGACTCACAACTGTTCAGGCTTATCAATATCTTAATATTACCGATTATAAAAGCAGTAAGCGTAAAAATATAATTGACACTTTATCGGCACAAATTATTCTTCAATCTTATCTGGATTTTAATAAGGGAAAATAACACTTGACAAATTAGGTGGATGTATATTATAATAATCTCCACGTGCTACTGGGCACAAATATTAATGAATCATTTGTGGAGATACGCGAAAATGTCCTCTTAATTTGAACATTTACCTCGCTACCACTTGTGCCGTCAATTTATTTTTGATAAAAATACAGTTTTTAATTAATACAAAATGTCATTTCGGGGTGTGGCTCAGCTTGGTAGAGCGCTTGGTTCGGGACCAAGAGGCCGAAGGTTCGAATCCTTTCACTCCGACCATAAAAATGTAGCAGGAGGTTTACCTCCTGCTACATTTTTTATGATTGGAATAAGTTCGGGAAGGATTCGAAGGCTCGCGAAGCGAGAAAATGGAATCCTCTCACGGCGAATTAGGTGTTCCATAATTTTATTTAAAAATTTCAACATTAAAATCAGCACGCAAAGCAAAGCCGCAGCGGGCGAATCCTCTCACGGCGAAGTTTATGATAAAATATTTAATTACACACTTTTAATAAATATATTGATTTATAAAAATTTTATGATATTATATATTTATTATATTAATTTTTAGGTGAATTATGAATAGTTTGAATTTTGACTTTATTGAAAAATATTGGAAGAAAAATATCTCATTTGTGTATATTGCATTTATTTATTTTGCTTCGATATTATTATATATAATTAATTTAAATGAGAAAAATATAAACTGGATTATTTTAATAGCCATCACTATTATTTTTTTCTTACCTGTATTTATGATTTTTTTTAAAAGGCGTCTGCCAAAAGCTAGCAAAAATAATACTGGTATTATTTTTGCTATTGATTTTTCAAATCAAAATCAATTTGATTTAGTTAACGAAAAGTTTATAAAAAAATTTATTGAAATGATTAATGACCTTTGCGAATTAAATCCAGAAGTACTTATTTTAAATGATTTTTTATCATCAAAATGGTCAGCTATTACTTTGATTAAGAATGAAAAGAAAGCACAACAATTATTATATAAAACTAATAGTAGAATTTTAATTACTGGTTCTTGTACTTCGGGAGGAGATAAAGAAGAATACTCATGTTATATAAATTTAAACGCTGCAATTGAACATATAAGCATAAATACTAATCTTAGTAAAATATTAAAAATTAATATGTCATCGATTTTTCAACCATTATATAATATAAAAATATTAAAGAATATTGAAACAGATGAATTTAAATTAAATGCTTATCAATTATCACTTGCTATAGAATATATAATTGCAACAACAATGTTTATATGTGAATATATTGAATTGGCAGATAAATTATATAGTAATTTAAATGCTAAAGTCAGTGGTGATTTAAGCAATATACCTGTAATAAAATATGTAAAAAGGAATATGAGAGAATGTTTAACTTGTACTAGACTTTATTTAGCTCAAAGAGAATGTAATAAATTTTATAATAATTTTGAAACTAAATATTTAATAAATGCAAAGAGAATATTAGATAACTCAAAAACTTATTTAGATACTTTAACTGAAGCAAAAAATATATATGCAATTTTTCATTTTTGGGTAAACAGAGACATAAAAAAATCATTAGAATATATTGATATTAAATCAATTTCAAATGTTATTAATATAAAATTTAGCATAATATTCTTGAAGCTATATTCAAATGATAAATTAAACGATTTTATACGTGTTTTTAGTGTTTATAAAAAAATGGAAGAATTAGATTGCGAAACATTAAATAATATAGAAAGTTTTATTAGTAAAATTTTAGAATTAGAACCCGAAAAGAAGCAATTAAATTTTTTACTTTTTCTTATATATGATTATCAGAATAATCGACCTTTGGCAGAAAAATGTGCAAGGATGTTCGCTAATAATTATAAAAATATAGTTTTAGATGAGAAGTTTAAAATCACATATGAAAAATACATACATATTTATAATAAAGAATTTAATCTTATTAATACAAATTTTATAGATTCAAAAAAAGAAAATGATATAATTAAAATTTAATATATAACCAACAACAAAACCGCCCCATATGGAGCGGTTTTATTATATTTACGCAATATTATTACTTAGAAAGTCTAGCCTTAAGTGCATCAAGTTGGCTGTGAAGCTCTGCAGGGATTGTATCGCCAATCTTTGCATAAAACTCTTCGATATTCTTAATGTCGTCAAGCCAGTAGGAATTCTCAACGTTAAGAATGCTCTTGAGGTCGTCAAGACCGAATTTGTGTCCTTTTTCAATCTCATAATCAAGTTCAGAAAGATTGATGTCCTCAACCTTCGGAACATAACCGATAGCAGTTTCAACAGCGTCAACCTTGCCTTCGCACCTATTGATAATCCACTCAAGAACACGGAAGTTGTCACCGAAGCCAGGCCACATGAATGCACCATTCTCATTAAGTCTGAACCAGTTAACGTGGAATATCATGGGAAGGTTGGTAACTGTCTTTTCCATATTAAGCCAATGTGTGAAATAATCGCCCATATTATATCCGCAGAAGGGAAGCATTGCCATCGGATCACGTCTTACAACGCCAACCGCACCGGCTGCCGCTGCTGTGGTCTCTGAAGCCATTATAGAACCAACAAAGGTTCCGTGCTTCCAGTCAAACGACTGATAAACAAGCGGAGCAGTTTTTGCACGTCTGCCGCCAAATACGATAGCAGAAAGCGGAACGCCGTTAAGGCTGTCAAACTCCGATGAAATGCAGGGGCAGTTGATAGCAGGAGCTGTGAAACGAGAGTTAGGATGTGCGCCCTTTTCGCCGGAAGCGGAATCCCACTTATCGCCCTTCCAGTTGATAGCATTCTTGGGAGGATTCTTATCAAGACCTTCCCACCAAACTGTATTGTCGTCAAGGTTAAGCGCAACGTTTGTGAATATTGTATTCCTCATTGTAGAAGCAAGAGCGTTGGGGTTGGACTTTACATTTGTTCCCGGAGCAACGCCAAAGAAGCCGTTCTCGGGGTTCATAGCCCAAAGTCTGCCGTCCGGACCTTTTCTGATCCAAGCGATATCGTCGCCTACGCACCAAACTTTATAACCCTGTCTTGTATAATATTCCGGAGGAATAAGCATAGCAAGATTTGTCTTACCGCAAGCAGACGGGAAAGCTGCAGCAACATATTTGATTTCTCCCTGAGGATTCTCAAGACCGAGAATGAGCATATGCTCAGCCATCCAACCTTCGTTCTTTCCTAAATAAGAAGCGATACGTAGTGCAAAACACTTTTTGCCGAGAAGAACGTTTCCGCCGTAGCCTGAGTTAACAGACCAGATTGTGTTATCCTCAGGGAAGTGAACGATATATCTGTTATTCTCATCCATATCAGCTCTTGCGTGGAGTCCTTTTACAAAATCACCATCAGCACCGAGAGTTTCAAGAACCTTGGAACCAACACGTGCCATAATGATCATATTAAGAACAACATATATTGAATCGGTAAGCTCAACACCGATTTTTGAGAATTCGCTTCCTACAACACCCATAGAATAGGGAATAACATACATGGTCCTGCCAGCATACGAATTCTTGAACAATTTTGTCATCATATCATAGCATTCTTGAGGAGCCATCCAGTTGTTTGTTGGGCCTGCGTCTTCTTTTTTTGTTGTACAGATAAAGGTACGATGCTCAACACGAGCAACATCGTTGATAGCTGTTCTGTGGTAATAACCACCGGGAAGCTTTTCTTGATTAAGCTTGAAGATTTCGCCAGTAGCACATGCTTCAGCTCTCAGACTTTCAGCTTGCTCTTCACTGCCATCGATAAGCACGATATTAGTGGGATTAACAAGCTCTGCCATTTCTTTGATCCAGGCATTGAGTTTTTTGTTTTGTGTCATTTTTTTCCTCCGATTTTTATGTTAAATTTTTATAAATTTCGTTTGAAATAAGAGCAAATTGAGATATATTTAAATCTTCGCCTCTAACTTTTAAATTTAGCCCAATTTGAACTATAATACCACATAATTCGTCCTTTGTAAAGGTAGAATTGAAAACTGAATGTAAAGAATTTACAAGAGTTTTCCTTCTTTGAGAAAAAGCGGCTTTAATAACCTTAAAAAACATTTCCTCATTAAGCAGTTTTACAGGTGGCTCTTTATATAATTCCAGCCGAATAACTGCCGAATCAACCTTCGGTGGCGGTGAAAAAGAACCTGCACTTACGTTAAATAACTTTTTTATTGAAGAAAAGTAGTTTACAGAAGCGGTTATCGCGCCATAATTATCACTGCCACTTTTTGCACATAATCTTTCTGCAACTTCCTTTTGTACCATTATTGTAATGCTTTCAAAGCCATACTTACCTTCAAGAAGCTTCATCAGAATTGGGGTAGTAATATAATATGGAAGATTGGCACATACACAAATAGGCATAGCCTGGAATTCATCCTTGATTAACTCGACTATGTCGATCTGCATTATATCTTTATTTATTATTTTAAGGTTCTGTATGTCTGCTGTTTTTTCTTGTAAAATAGGTATAAGTTCTCTGTCAATCTCAATAGAAATAACCTTTTTTGCTATTTGGGCAAGTTCTTTTGTAAGAACTCCAAAACCAGGTCCGATTTCGATAACTCCGCATTCGCATGTAATTCCGCTTTCCGCTGCAATACGTTTTGGTATCGCTTGATTAGTCAGGAAATTCTGTCCGTACTGCTTTTTCTTTTGGAAATTAGTATCACTCATTATTTATCTATAACGGTAATAAAACGTGCAATACCGTCGAGTGCAATTTGTCCGTGTGGTATATTGGGATTGAAATAAATTGAATCGCCTTCGTTTAATTCAATAACTTTATTATTGATTAATATTCCTATTTTACCTTCTAGCACATAATTAAATTCTTGTCCATGGTGTGTAATAAGCTTGGGGTGTTCGTCCCCGGGCGAAATAGTAACAATCATAGGTTCTTTATCTCGTCCGATGTAGTTATAAGCAAGCGATTCAAAGGCATAACCCTTATATCTCTCAACACCCGCACCTTGACCTTTGCGTGTAACCGAATATTCTGTCATTCTCGGAGCTTCTCCTGTGAGTAGTTCTGTTGCATCTACACCCAAAACAGCAGCTACCGAATAAATCATGCTCACGGGAATATCTTTCTCACCGTTTTCGTATTGATTATATTCTTCGGTTGACATATCTATTGCTTTTGCAACCTGTTCGGGCAACATATCCAGTGTTTCACGAAGGTAGAAAATTCTTTTTGCTACCTGAATTATTTGCTCATTAACACCCATGTAAATACACACCTTTTTTATAAAAAACTTATATGAAACTCAAATAATACAGAAATCAATTTATTGATTTCTGTATTGCTTCCCAAAGACCCGAGAGATAAACAGCACCTAAAGCGCGGTCATAAAGTCCGTAGCCCGGCTTTCCTGTCTCGCCCCAAATCATTCGGCCGTGATCGGGACGTACATAACCGTCAAAGTCTGTATCGTAAAGAGCTTTCATAACCTCGTACATATCAAGTGAGCCATATTTGCTTGGATGAGCTGTCTCGTTGAAATCGTGTTCACCTACAAGCTTAATGTTTCTAGCGTGAACAAAATGAATTCTGCCCATTGAACTATATTTGCGAAGTAGTTTAGGGATGTCATTCATATTGGAAGCGCCAAGCGATCCCGTGCAAAGCGTAAGTCCGTTGTATGGTGAATCATTTAACGAAAGGAAACGGTCAAGATTCTTTTCGTTTGTAATTATTCTAGGAAGTCCGAAAATATCCCACGGTGGATCGTCCGGATGAATCGCCATCTTGACATCGTACTCTATACAAACAGGAATTATTTTGTCAAGGAAATACTTGAGATTAGCAAATAAAACCTCGCTGTCAACCGCCTTATATTCGTCAAGAAGTGCAACCAGCCCTTCCTTTGTATAACTTGCATCCCAACCGGGCAACGACAGGTTGCCCGGTTTTGGATTCATATTTAATACTTGTTCCTGACGATAAATCAGGGAAGTAGAGCCGTCCTTATTCTCGTATGCAAGCTCGGATCGGAGCCAATCGAAAACCGGCATAAAGTTATAACAAATAACCTTAACACCTGCTTTTCCCAAGCGGCGGATATTCTCTTTATATACCTCGATATATCCATCTCTGGTGCTTTTACCCAACTTTATATCTTCGTGAACAGGTACGCTTTCAACAACCTCAAAGGTCAATGAATGCTTGTTTGCATCTTCTTTTATTTTACCAATACTCCCGTTATTCCATACCTTGCCCGGAGCAACATCGTATACCGCCGAAACTATACCGTCCATTGTCGGAATTTGTGAAATATATTTCAGCGATATCGGATCATTTTCGCCATACCAGCGAAAGGTCATTTTCATATATTTATACTCCTGTTTTTTAATTGTTATTAATAATTATACTTCATACTGAAAACGCAGTTTTCAGTATTTTTATTGATCTATAGCATCAAACTGCTCAATTGAAGCGTCAATCGTCGTCTGTATAGCTGCAGCATTTGCTTCTATTGTTGAAACTATGGAGTTACTCTTTGAGCCAATAATTCCAGTATAAAGATATAGTGCTTTTTCATAGTTATAAACAGAAGCAAGGTCAAATATTCTATTTTCAAATATAATGTCAAGCATTTCTTCACTTTGTTGGTCACTCATTTTTTGAGCTTTTATTGTAATATCATAATAAGCAGGTTTAACGTATTTTTTTCCGTAATAACCTAATAATTCAAGTGTATAACCTATATCTTCAAGTTCACTTTCAGGAACTGATCTTGGTATAGAAACGACCTGCGAATAATAAACAGTACATGTTGTGTAATACTCATCTTGTGTTTCATCATATTTAGGCATCGGAAGCAGTCCATAATCAAAATCAACATTGGAGTCTAGTATATTTTGTACATATTGAAGTTTATTATATGTAAATAGTCCTCGTCCAGATAAAAATACGGTTCTCGTTGCTTCATAATATCCATCTATTGGTGCACCTGATAATTCTATAACAAGGGAAGTATTAGTGTCCATCATTATATCAAATATTTTTGTAAATTTATTATAAGTAGCTTCGTTCTCTATGTTAAGAAGTGGATAATCGTTTTCATCCTTTGTAATCATTTTTTGATTAAAGGAAACCATACTTGCTATTCCATCGTATGTTTGAGTTACTAAACCAAAAGTACCGTTTTCCCATGTAACATTGGAAAGTCCTTGGTTTGCTACACTGACATCTTTTCCCATTTCATATAGTTTATCGATTGTCCATTTGTTGTTTTTTACAAGCTCATACGGATCTTCAAGATTATATTGTTCAATTAAATCCTTATTAAAAAAACAGCACCAAGTTGAGTTTTTATCACTTACCATAAGGTCGCCTGCCAAATAAAATTGATATCCAGCTGTTGAAAGATCATTAACTACACTCTTGTCCCACCAGTCGTTTTCCAAGTTAAGACTGGGTACTTTATTAAGATCCCAAAAACTGTTTCCCATACCAATCGGTGCAATATCATAAAGATTGTCTGATACTAATTGATATGTGTTAACCCCGGATAAAACCAATTCTTTTATTGTTTCTGCAGGTGTTTCGTCAAATTCAACTTGCAGATCAATGCCATATGTTTCTTTTAAAATATTGGTCCTCAAAACAACCGCATCGTTAATCGCACTGCCGTTTGATTCAGAGGCAGCAAATTCACAATCATAATAATTATTCCCACTTGCTTCATCCCCCGTAAGAAGTTTAATTACTTTTCCTCCAAGATTGCGTTTCGGAAGATTAAAATCTGCATCTTGATCCACAGATACGGCAACACTAGAGGTATCATCCTTACCATTGTCACAGGAGGTTATAAATGGAACTACTAAAAAAACAATTAATAAAATACAGAATAATTTTTTCTTCATAATAACAGACCTTTCCAAATATTTAATTCATAATATTTTACCATATTAAAAAAGCATAGTCAATAAAAATTACCAGTTGCTGTAAATATTTTACTTATTTTTTTCAGAACTATCTGATAATTCTATGTTTTTCAATATAACTTCTTTTCCTCGCCAGGAAAAAGGGTAGGTGCGAAATCTTTTTTCAGACATTGACTCAATTAAACATTTAGAAAAATTATTTAAACAGTCTGTTTTAAAAAATTCTATTTCAGTTGATTTTGTGTTTTTATTTAAAGGACAAGCATTCTGGCATATATCGCAACCCCATACTGTTTTATTATCTTTAAGGAGTTGAAGTTCATCATCACTTTTTATTTTTTTCTGAGAAATATGCGATAGGCAGCGTTCGCGGTTTATTCCTTTTTCGGTTATCGCACCTGTAGGGCAGGAATTTACACATAAATTACATCCAGTACAAGGACTTATTTCAAATACAAATTCGGGCAGGGCAAGGGTGGTTAATAACGAACCGATAAAAACAAAACTGCCATATTCCTTGTTAATAAGCAAAAAATTTTTTCCTATTACACCCAAACCCGCTCTTGCGGCTGCTAGTTTTTCATTTATCGGCGAATGGTCTGCAAACCCGAAAAAACGCTCTCTTTTACATATATTCTCTAAAATCGGAAGAATTCGCTCGTATAGATTATTGAAGTATATATGATAATCCTTTGCTCTTGCATATATCGAAACACCGAGGTTGTCGATAATAATATCCTCGTAATAATAAGAAACTAGAAAAACTATGCAGCTTTTAATTTCAACACCTTCAGGTAAAATGTGAGGATTGATTATTGTCATATCTTTAGCTGATATATACCCGACCTGTGTTATTTGTTCATTATTAAAAACCTTTAAAATTTCATTAAACATTAATATTATAATTCCTTTCGTAAGTTTGAAAAATTTCATTTTCAAACTTACTCAAATAAAAAACCGCAAAACTAAAAAGCTTTGCGGCATATCTTTTATTTAGTCAGAAACGTAAGGAATAAGAGCGATATGTCTTGCACGTTTTACAGCCTCTGTAAGCTGTCTTTGGTGCTTAGCACAAGTTCCTGTAACCCTGCGGGGCAGAATCTTTGCTCTCTCGGATAGACTTTTTCTAAGTCTGGGAATATCTTTGTAATCTATTGATGAAACCTTTTCGGTACAAAAAGCACAAACTTTTTTCTTTTTACGTGGGCGAAAAGATTTTTGATCTCTATCTCCTCTATCGCCTCTGTCTCTAGTATCCTTATCCAAATTTATAACCTCCTTTTAAGTATAACAGTTTTTTAGAATGGAAGCTCATCATCGGCTGACAAATCCTCAAACGAAGACTCGCCGGAAGAGCTGTAATTTGGCAGATCGTGTGGAGTGTTATCTCTGGGAGAGTTTTCGTTTGACTTCTTCTCCACAAAGGTAACCTCATCTGCTACTACCTCTGTTGTGTATCTCTTTACATTGTTATTATCGACCCAATTACGGGTTTGCAGTGATCCGCACACAAGAATCGATTTACCCTTGTTAAAATAACGGGTAACAAATTCTGCAGTCTGTCTCCAGCATACTATATCTATGAAGTCAGCCTGTGGAGTTTCTCCCTGTTTGGTAAACTTTCTGCTTACTGCAATACGGAAGGATGTAACAGGTACACCGTTTGCAGTTTGTTTAAGCTCAGGGTCGGCGACAAGATTGCCTACCAATATGACCTTGTTGAAGCTTGCCATAAAGACCTCCTGTAATTAGATCAGATTACTGCTCGCACTTAACAATCAGTGAACGCAGAATTCCGTCTGTAATGTGGTAAATTCTATCAAGCTCTGCCGGGAAATCGAAAGCTGAAGTAAATTTTACATACACATAATAACCATCTGTATAATCATTAATAGGGTAAGCTAGCCTTCTTGTGCCCCATTCGTTAACTATCTCTGTTTTACCGTTTGTTGATATAAGAGTAGTAAACTTTTCGACAAGTGCCTTTTTTGCTTCCTCGCCGATACTATTATTGACTATGAAGATTGTTTCGTACAGATTTTTCTGTTCCATGAAATGCACCTCCTTCTGGACTTATAACCCGTTACAGTGTAACGAGATGACCTGCTCAGATTTTTGAGCAGATAAGGAGAAAACTTAAAAGTCTTTTAAACTAACAAATTTTCAAATTCGTATAATTCTATCACAAATATTATTGATTGTCAATAATTGTTTTTGCAAATTATTTTATTGCTGGTTTGTTTGCTTAAGAAGCTTTCTTATACGTGGAGTACAATCTAAAAGCGGCGAAATAGTATCATCCCTTGCAAGCGTATTTACTATTTTTGCAATAAACTTTGAAAGGTCGGTCTCGACAAACCAAGGACGTCTTTTTATCTCCTCTGGAATATACGAAAGGTTTGTGGAATAAAGCTTCTTTAATTTACCTTCCTCATACGCCTTATCAAACTTATCTGCTCCTTCTGTAAAGAAAGCAAAAGTAGCTGCGACATATACATCAGATACGTTTTGTTTTGAAATTTCATTTATAATATCTATAACAGATTCACCCGAAGCGATCATATCATCAACAATCAATACACGCTTTCCATCAAGTGGACCTCCGATATATTCATGCTGTACAATAGGGTTTTTCCCGTTTACAATCTTTGTGTGATCTCTTCTTTTATAAAACATACCGACATCGAGTCCAAGCACGTTTGCATAATAAATAGCTCTGTCCATCGCACCTGTATCCGGACTGATAACCGTCATATTCTCTTTGAATATATCATCACCCTCGTTATTGATAAAATTCTTCAGAACCGAATAAGTTGGGTAAATATTCTCAAACGAAGTATTGGGAATCGCATTGTGAATAGTAGGGTCATGCACATCAAAAGAAATAATTGCGTTTACACCAAGATTTTCAAGTTCCTCAAGTGCAACCGCACAGTCAAGTGATTCTCTGCCCTTACGTTTGTGTTGTCTTGATGAATAAAGCAGCGGCATTATCAAAGTTATTCTGTTTGCTTTTCCACCGATAGCAGAAAGAACACGCTTTACATCCTGAAAATGCTCATCAGGTCCCATTCTGTTTTCGCTGCCGAACATTTTATAGGTACAGCTGTAATTTCCAACATCCACAAGAATAAAAATATCCTTGCCCCTTACGGTATCAAGAATCTTAATCTTGCCCTCACCGTTAGAAAAACGAACCTCCTCAATCGGAATGATGTATTTAACATCAGTGTTTTCCTCACCTCTGAGCTGTTTAATTCTGGTTTCTAGCATATCGCCAAGCTGCTTGCAGCTGCGTAGAACAATTAATCCCAATTTTCCGTGATTAGTAAAACCCACCATTAAAAACCACAACATCCTTTCGTTTCTGATTTCCTCAGATTTAACATAACTTTATCTATATTTTAACCTATTTTAAGCATATTGTATATAGTATTATTATACAAAATACGACACTTTTTTTTAAAATTTTAACGAAAATCATCTAAATGTAGAAAATATGTAAAATATAGTCTGCTTTTGGTTGACAAAGAATAAATTTTATGATATTCTATTATAAGAACAATAGTTCGAAAGGGTGTGTAATAATTTGGCAGCAAACGACAATAAAAACAGCAAAATCGATAAAAATGAGGCTAAAGCAGACAGCAAGAAAGTAGCGCTTGAGACTGCCTTGGCTCAAATTGAAAAACAGTGTGGAAAAGGCTCGATAATGCGTTTGGGCGAGAATGCCAGAATGGAAGTTATCGGAGTACCGACAGGCTCACTATCACTTGATCTTGCTCTTGGTATCGGCGGCGTTCCGAGAGGAAGAATAATAGAGATTTACGGACCGGAATCTTCGGGAAAAACCACTCTCGCATTACATATTATTGCCGAGGTTCAAAAAGGCGGTGGAGAAGCTGCTTTTATAGATGCAGAACACGCACTTGATCCTGTGTATGCAAAGGCACTGGGCGTAAATATAGATTCACTTTTAGTTTCCCAGCCGGATGACGGCGAACAGGCACTTGAGATAACCGAAGCATTGGTGCGTTCTGGTGCAATCGAGGTTGTTGTTGTTGACTCAGTAGCAGCACTTGTACCAAAGAGCGAGATTGACGGTGATATGGGAGCATCTCATGTTGGTTTACACGCAAGACTTATGTCACAGGCACTTCGTAAGCTGTCGGGTGCAATTTCAAAATCAAATTGTATAGTAGTATTTATAAACCAGCTCCGTGATAAAATCGGAGTTATATATGGATCTCCCGAGACTACAACAGGCGGCAGAGCATTGAAGTTTTACGCCTCTGTACGAATAGATGTAAGAAAGACAGAGCAGATTAAAGCAGGTACCGACATTGTCGGAAATCATGTAAAATGCAAGGTTGTAAAAAATAAAGTCGCTCCACCTTTCAAAGCAGCGGAATTTGATATTCTATACGGCTTGGGAATCTCAAAAGAAAGCGAGATTGTTGAACTTGGCACTAGATTTGGTATTGTAGAAAAAAGCGGCTCATGGTTCTCATATAATGGTGAGAAACTAGGACAGGGTAAGGATAATTGCCGTCTCGTACTTACCGAAAACAAAGCTCTTGCTAAAGAAATCGAAGATAAAATCCGTGTCAAGTGCAAGGATGTAAAATTTGATGGGATTTCTGATGACGATGCATCAGATGATTCTGAATAATTTCATTTATTATGTTTATTGTTGAGAGGGTACTTATTGACGAGAACAATCATGAGGCAAATATAACTTGCGGCGGAAGCAGTTTTTTAATAACTACCTCAGATTTTGAACGTCTTATGTTAAATGAAGGCGACGAGCTTGACGAAGAAGCTTACGAACAGCTTAACGAAGCAAATTCTCGTCTTGCGTGTATAAAAAAAGCGTTTACATACCTTTCATACGGTGATATGTCGGCAAAAAAGCTGACAGATAAGCTGTGTGCAAAATTTGATAAAAACACTGTTACGGATGTTGTAGAACTTTTAAAAGAACGTAGATATTTAAACGATACAGAGCTTGCGGAAAGATTTGCGAAAAGCTTTTACGAATTTAAGCACTGGGGACCTATACGTATTAAAAACGATTTGTACGCTAGAGGTTTTTTAAAGGATGATATAAATATCGCCTGTGAGTTTTTGGAAGAGACCGATCACAGAGATAATATCAAAAGTATTATATCCGAAAAATACGGAATTAACTCGGAGCTAATAACACCTCAAAAACAAAAAATATCTGCCTATTTATACAGAATGGGTTACGCATACGGAGATATCACCGATGCAATAAATAGTATTATTGAATAAAAAACAGTGAATACAAAAAGGAGAAGTGATTTCTTTGGCTATAAAGGTCGGCTTCGTTTCGCTCGGATGTCCGAAAAATTTAATTAATACAGAAATAATGCTATCGAAGCTGGCAAATTCAGGCTATGAGATAGTAGCAGAGGATGTTGATGCGGATGTAATCGTCATCAATACCTGTGCGTTTATTGAAAGTGCCAAGCAGGAAGCAATAAATAATATTCTCGATATAGCATGGCTAAAAGAGAATCATACACTTAAAGGTATTGTGGTTGCAGGTTGTCTGCCCCAGCGTTTTAAAGATGAGTTATTCAAGGAAATGCCTGAGGTTGATTGTATAATCGGAACAGGCAGCCTTGACGATATCATCGAAGCGGTGGAATCTGCTTATAATAAAAAGCAATATAAGAGCTTTAAGGATGTTGACTCACTTCAGTTAGGCGGGGAGCGTATAATAACAACACCCGAGTATTTTGCATATCTTCAAATAGCAGAGGGCTGCGATAATTGCTGTACTTATTGTGTAATACCTCAGATAAGAGGTAAATTCAGAAGCAGACAGATGTCTGATATAATAGAAGAAGCTGAAAATCTGGCTTCTCTCGGTGTAAAGGAATTATGCCTTGTTGCACAGGATACCACACGTTACGGTGAGGATATATACGGAACTTATGCGCTGGACAGTCTTGTAACAGAGCTTTCTGAAATAAAAGGAATAGAATGGATAAGACTTTTGTATTGTTATCCCGATAGGATAACTGATGAGCTTATTGATACCATCGCAAACAACGAAAAGGTTGTAAAATACATTGACATGCCTATTCAACATATTAATAATGATATTTTAAAAGCGATGAACCGACGTGACAGCACCGATAGCATTACAAGTATTATAAAAAAACTGCGGGAGAAAATACCCGGAATAATACTACGTTCAACTGTGATCGTAGGCTTTCCTGGTGAAACTGACGATAACTTCAAGCAGCTTCATAAATTTATTAAAGATACCAGGTTCGAGCGACTTGGTGTGTTTACCTATTCAAGAGAAGAAAACACACCGGCTTTTGACCTGCCGGATCAGATAAACGAGAAGCTAAAGAGAAAGCGTTATGATATAATTATGCTCGATCAGCAGCGAATTCATAACGAATTCAATAAGAGCTTTATTGGAAAAACATTAAAAATAATCTGCGAGGGGTACGACACAGTTTCCGAGAGTTATTACGGACGTTCTTATGCGGATGCACCAGATATAGATGGAAAAGTATATTTTTCCTCTCACAGACGTATAAAAGACGGAGAAATTCTTGAGATTGAGATTACCGAGCTTCTCGATTACGATTTATTAGGTAAAGCAAAAAAATAATAAATATACTCCGTGCCCCGACGAAAGGAATCGATAAAAAATATGAGACTTAATGTTCCAAACAGACTGACAATTTTAAGAATAATAATGATTCCGTTTTTTATGCTGTTTATTATTTATCCTTTTTTTGGAAAAGACAATCTTTATATAAGTAGAATTATTGCAGGGTTGTTGTTCATTTTAGCAGCAGTAACCGATTTTCTTGATGGTTATATAGCAAGAAAAAAGCATTTAATAACCGATTTTGGAAAATTTATGGATCCGCTTGCGGATAAATTTCTTATATTTGGCGGTTTATTTGCTGTCTGTGTTTCAGAATTTATTTTTCCCGTCGATGCTATTTTTTCAGCCGAAACCATGCGTCAAATTTTCTTTTGGGCTTCGATAATCGTTATTTTTCGCGAGCTTGCGGTAACCTCAATGCGGCTGGTTGTAGTTAAAGAAGCAGGCACGGTTGTGGCAGCAAGCAGTCTTGGCAAAATTAAGACAAACGCTCAAATTGTTTGTGTATCAATGATTATCCTCGAGCCGATACTTTTCCCGTTTGCAAACGGAGTTCTTTCATTAATTTCAATGGTGGTAATGCTGGTATATACTGTTTGGTCTGGCATGAACTATCTTGCAACATATTGGAAACATCTTGATACCAACAAATAAAGAAAGGCGTTTTTACTGATTTATGAAGCTTTACAACACGCTTACACGAAAAAAAGAAGAATTCATTGTCAAGAATAATACTGTCCGTATGTATGTTTGCGGACCTACTGTATATAATTATTTTCATGTTGGAAACGCCCGTTGCTTTGTTGTTTTTGACTTACTGAGACGTTATCTTGAATTTCAAGGAAACAAGGTCACATACGTTCAGAATTTTACCGATGTCGATGACAAGCTTATTCGTAAAGCTGCCGAAGAAGGTATTACCGTTCCAGAAGTTGCTGACAAATATATAAAAGAATATTTTGTTGATGCTAAGGGACTTGGAATCAATGATGCTACCTTTCATCCGAAAGCAACAGAGAATATCGACAGAATTATCGAGATAATCGAAAAATTAATAGAAAATGGCAACGCTTATGTATCTGGTGGTGACGTTTACTTTGACCAAAAGAGCTTTACCGAGTACGGTAAGCTTTCACATGCTAACCTTGAAGATTTAGAAGCAGGTGCAAGAATCGATGTAAACGAAATTAAAAAGAACCCGTTTGATTTTACACTTTGGAAAGCAAAAAAAGAAGGCGAAATAAGCTGGAATTCTCCTTGGGGTGAGGGCAGACCGGGTTGGCATATCGAGTGCTCCGCAATGGTAAACAAATTTTTGGGAACAGAGATAGATATTCACGGAGGTGGACCGGATTTAATTTTCCCACATCACGAGAACGAAATTGCACAAAGTGAATGTGCAACAGGACATCCTATGTCGCGTTTTTGGCTGCATATCGGTTTTATTAATGTTGACAACCGCAAGATGTCAAAATCACTTGGCAATTTCTTTATGGTCAGAGATGCCGCAAAAAAATACGGATATACCACCATCAGGTATTTTCTGCTTTCATCACACTACAGAAGCCCGATAAATTTCTCGGGTGAGATACTTGAACAGTCATCCGCAGCAATAGATCGCTTGCATAACTGTGCCGAAAATTTGCGTTTCCGCTTAAAAAACAATGTTTTTGATGATTTATTGGTAGAACTTGAGAATGTCAGTTTATCAATGCTTGAGTTAAAGCAAAATCAGTTTTTCGAGGCTCTTGACGACGACTTTAATACGGCAGATGCTATAGGATATTTGTTTGAAATTACAAGAGAAATCAACACACGTCTTTCCGAACAGCATATATCTAAAGGTTATTTAGACAGAGCATATGAAATATTTATGGGTCTTTGCTCTCTGCTTGGTTTTGAAAAAGCTGAAGATAAGGGAATTGATACCTCATTTATTGAACAGATGATAGAAAAACGTACAACCGCAAAAAAAGCAAGAGATTTTACTGCTGCTGATGCTATAAGAAACGAACTAAAAGAAATGGGAATTATTCTCGAGGATACGCCACAGGGGGTAAAATGGAAAAAGGCTTAGATTTTAAGCCCGAAAATTATAGCCCACTTGTACTTGCGTACATGGGAGATGCTTATATCGAGCTTCTAACACGCGAATATATTATCGGTCAGGGTGACTGCAACACTGCATCATTAAATACTCGTGCAAAGGATTTTGTTACCGCTCAAAGCCAAAGTGCAGCGGTGGACAAGCTAATTCCGTTTCTTAACGAAGATGAACTTATCATATACAAGCAGGGCAGAAATGCAAAGAGTAATCATTCCCCACGCAGTGCTTCCGCTGTTGTTTACAGACGTGCTACAGGACTTGAATGCCTTTTCGGTTACTTATATTTTTCTCACAAGCAGATTCGTGCCGCAGAATTGTTCCGAATAGGATATTTGTCATAATAAAGTCTGAAAGTATACTTTCAGACAAAGAGTTTTTTGCCTTTAACACCGGATGGTATGGTATAAATTTGGCTACTACCAAAATCCGCAACGCGCGGGGAACCGGCAAAAAACTCCACGCACCGACAAAAGAATTAATATAATTTTGAAAGGAAGTTACGAGGTATGATAGAACTGAACCAACTCGAAAAAAGCATTTATAAGTATATACAGGAGTGTATTGAACGTGATGGTTTTGCACCGTCTGTCAGAGACATATGCTCGGCCGTTGGGATTAAATCGACCTCAACCGTACATTCCTATATAAATCATTTGGAGCAAAAAGGCTATCTTACCAAAAGTCAGGGAAAAAGCAGAGCTTTAAAGCTGGAGGTTACCAGAAACAGCGATGCGGATAAAATGATGCAAGTTCCTTTAATCGGAAGAGTAACTGCCGGAATTCCTATTCTTGCGGTCGAAAACTACGATGGTTATGTTGATTTTCCTGTTGCCATGTCAAGAGGACGTTCAAACCTTTTTGCTTTGCGTATTATGGGAGAGAGCATGATAGAAGCCGGAATTCTTGATGGTGATATTGTTGTTGTGGAAAGCAGACAATATGCGGATAACGGTGAAATTGTAGTAGCAATGATAGAAGATGAAGCAACCGTAAAGAAGTTTTATCGAGAAGATGACGGAATGATCAGGCTTCAGCCAGCAAATTCGTCTATGAAGCCATTTATCGTAAAAAAGGCATCCATACTAGGTAAGGTTATTGCCAATTATAGGTTTTATTAATAGAATATATACAATTCGGTATTTTCGGACTACCAAAAAAATAAAAAAAGCTATTGACAACACTTTTATTTTATGTTATTCTTTACGGGCGGTCAAAAAACGATCCATTAGCTCAGAAGGTAGAGCACATGACTTTTAATCATGGTGTCCGGAGTTCGACTCTCCGATGGATCACCAAAAATGCCGAACACACTCTTGTCGTACGCAAAGTACGAAGCAATTTTGTGTTCGGATATTTTTATAAATACTATGATAATCAAGCGAGGTAATATCTGAAATGAAAAAGTTATTAGCGTTGTTTTTACTTATTATTTTTGTTTTTCCGTTTATAGCTTCTTGTAATGAGAGCGACGATAAAAACAATACATCATCCGATACAACATCCGACATATCTAAAACAGACGCAATAAAAGGAGATTACAGCAATATGAAAGATATCATTTTGATCGAGATGGAAGACGGTGGCAAGATAGTATTACAGCTTTATCCGGAGATTGCGCCGATAACAGTTGCTAATTTTGAAAAACTTGTTTCAGATGGTTTTTATGACGGACTTATTTTCCACAGAGTTTGGAAAGATTTTATGATTCAAGGCGGAGATCCAAAAGGTAATGGTACGGGCGGTTCAGATAAGACCATAAAAGGTGAATTTTCCTTAAACGGTGTAAATAATACTTTATCTCATACCAGAGGCGTCATTTCAATGGCAAGATCAGATAGTTATGATTCAGCCAGTAGTCAGTTTTTTATAGTGCATGCTGATTCACCTCATCTTAACGGTCAATACGCTGCTTTTGGAAAAGTTTTAGAAGGTATGGATGTTGTTGATAAAATAGCATCAGTAAAGGTTAATAACGCTAAAAAGCCACTCGCCGAACAAAAAATTAAATCCATAACCATTATTTCCGATATTTCAAACAGTGAAGACGTTTCCGCAGAAAGCAACACTTCAGATGTAATAAGTACTGAAAATAGTACGGAAGACAGCAGTAACTAATTAAAACAAAACCGCTTCCGCACTTTGGACGCGGTTTTTGTATATAATATATTAAAACTAGTCTATAATCATAGTAACATTTTACTTGACTAATACGCTAAAGTGATGTATAATACGATTACAGCAATTATTAATGTAAGGGAGCATAAAACCATGTTTAATATTTTACCGCTAAGAGAACAGCTTCCCTTAAAATTGAGGGCATTATACGAGCTTTATGGTTATAAAAAATACCGTATGGATAAATTCGAACCGTACGATATGTATAGAGAGAACAAGAGCTTTTTAAAATACGAGGGTATTATTACCTTTACAAACCCTAACGGTCGCTTAATGGCGTTAAAACCAGACGTAACCATGAGCATTGTAAAAAATGCTGTCAATTCTGCAGAAAGTAATAAACTTTATTATAACGAGAATGTTTTTCGTATGCAGAGCACCAATGGAGAATATAGCGAGATTAACCAGATGGGCTTGGAGTTCATTGGCGGCGATTACAACTATTCGCAGGCAGAGGTAGTTTTACTTGCTTTGCACAGCCTTGAAGCTATTGACAGCGATTATATTCTTAATGTCGCACATATGGGGTTTATCGGTTCATTACTTGATTATGCTGGGATCACAAACGGCAATCGAGAGGAATGTCTTAAGTTAATTAAACAAAAAAACACACATGAAATAACCGAGTTCGCTAACAAGAATTATATTGATTCCTATAAAACCGAGGTCATAAAAGCTGTTGTTGGAATTTCCGGTGATTTCGAAACTGCGCTAAAAAGATTATCTAGCCTTGCATTAAACGCAAATATGATTTCTGCTGCCCATGAGCTTTCTGAATTGTACAAGGCAATGCGTGCCTCTAAATTAGAGAAAAAGCTTCAACTTGACTTTTCGATTATAAACGACCCGGATTATTACAACGGAATTGTTTTTCAAGGCTATATACCGAGCACTCCCCGAGCTGTACTTTCGGGTGGAAGATACGATAATCTATTACGCCGTTTTGGAAAACAGCAAAATGCAATCGGCTTTGCCCTTTATCTTGGTGAGCTTGACAGAGCTTTACGTTCTCCGGTTGATTATGATACCGATGTTCTCCTTATTTATGGAGATGCAACACCTGCACAGGTTATAAGTGCTTTAGAAAGTATTAAAACAAGCTGTGAGTGTGTCAGAGCAGAAAAAGAAATACCCAACAGTATCAAAGCAAAAAGGATAATCAATATTAAGGAGGTTATCGGCAATGCTTAATATTGCGCTTCCGAAAGGAAGACTGGGAGATAAGGTTTATGCCTTATTTTCCTCAATAGGCTTTGAATGCCTGTCTATGAACGAGGATAACCGAAAATTAGTTTTCGAATCACCCGAAAAGAATGTAAGATACCTCCTTGTAAAACCATCTGATGTCGCTATCTATGTCGAGCGCGGTGCTGCGGATATAGGTGTTGTAGGTAAGGATATTCTTCTTGAGACACAGCCAGATGTCTATGAGCTTTTGGATTTAAAATTAGGCAAGTGTTCGCTTGCAGTAGCCGCAAAAAACGGATGGACAGACGATATCAGCATACCCCTAAGAGTTGCAACAAAATATCCAAATGTAGCTGCAAATTATTTCACCTCACAAAACAGACAGATAGAGATAATTAAACTTAACGGCAGCATAGAGCTAGCACCGATTTTAGGTTTATCGGATGTAATATTTGATATAGTCGAGACAGGTACAACTTTACGTGAAAACAATCTATCGGTTTATTCCACAGTTGTACAGTCCAGTGCGAGGTTGATTGCCAACAAGAGCCGCTATCAATTCAAGGCAGATATTATTAACGAAATATGCCGTCAATTAAAAACAAAAATCTAACAAGATAAGTGATAAAAATATATGATAAAAATATATAACCGCAGCGAGCTTTCACTAGAGAATATCCTCGATAGAACTTCTGCCGATCCTTCTCAGATAATTAAGATCGAAAAAGCTGTTGACCAAATTCTTGCAGAGGTAAAAAGCAGGGGAGACTCAGCGCTTTTTGAATATACAGAGAGTTTTGATAAAGTAATACTAGATAACTTAAAAGTTACCGAACAAGAGCTTGATAACGCTTATCAAGCTACCGACTCTGAATTTATAGAAATTCTTGAGGAAGCAGTAGAAAACATCAGCTTTTTTCACAAAAAACAATTACGCACGGGTTTTGAAATAACAGAAAAGGATGGAATTGTTTTAGGACAAAAAATTACTCCCTTAAAAAGAGTAGGCATATACGTCCCGGGTGGAACAGCAAGCTATCCCTCGACCGTATTAATGAACGCAATCCCTGCAAGGATTGCCGGTGTAGAAGAAATTGTAATGGTTTCTCCACCTGATAAAAACGGTAGCATACCTCAGATGATACTTGCAGCGGCAAAAATTGCGGGTGTAAATAAGATTTTTAAGGTCGGTGGAGCGCAAGCTGTTGCCTCACTTGCATACGGAACCGAGAGTATTCCGAAAGTGGATAAAATAGTAGGTCCCGGCAATATTTATGTTACTACAGCAAAGCAAAAGGTCTTCGGTTTGGTAGACATTGATATGATAGCAGGACCTAGTGAAATTCTTGTTATTGCCGACTCTACTGCAGATATAAAATGCGTTGCTGCCGATTTGCTAAGTCAGGCGGAGCATGATAAATTAGCATCAGCTGTACTTATCTGTACTTGCATTGAATACGCAAAAAACGTCAGCGAGGAGATTGAGCGTCAGCTTTCAGATTTGCCTAGAAACAATATTGCAAGAGAATCTATAGATAACAATGGAAAGATTATTGTTGTAAATAACATTGATGAAGCAATTGAAATCTCAAACGAGATAGCTCCGGAGCATCTTGAAATTTGTGTTGATAATCCATTTGATTACCTTGATAAAATAAAAAATGCGGGCAGCATCTTCCTTGGCAAGCATACTCCCGAGGCTCTTGGAGATTATTTTGCAGGTCCAAACCACACGTTACCCACATCGGGAACAGCTCGTTTTTCAAGTCCATTATCTGTTGATGAATTTATAAAAAAAAGCAGTTATATTAGTTATTCCAAAGAAGCTCTTGACAAAGTTAAAGACAAAATTATTACTTTTGCCGAAAAAGAAGGACTTGACGGTCACGCAAGGAGCATAGAAGTCAGATTTTAATGTAAGGATGAAAGTCTGAAAGAAAACTTTCAGACAAAGAGTTTTGTGCCTTTTACACCGACTATTATGTTGTAAATTTGGTTACTTCCAAAATCCGCAACGTGCGGGGAACCGGCACAAAACTCCGCGCTCCGACGAAAGGAATGGCTATAAACATGAGTAACTTTTTAGATAAAAAACTTGTATCACTTAAACCATATGTACCGGGATTACAGCCAAAGAGAATAGACGGACTTGTTAAACTCAACACAAACGAGAGTCCTTTTCCGCCCAGTCCGCTTGTACTTGATGCTGTGAGTAAGGGTGTAAACGACCTCAATTTATATTCCGATGATAAATGCACCAGAGCAGTTTCTGCAATAGCGGCTTTTCATGGTTTAAGTACTGATAATGTCTTTCTCAGTAATGGAAGCGACGAAACTTTGGCTTTTATTTTCCACGGACTATGCCAAAACGGTGCAGCATTTGCGGATATTACTTATGGCTTTTTTAAGGTATACTCGTCTATGTTCGGAGTAAAAGAGACAATTGTTCCGCTTAACGATAATTATAAGATTAATATTGATGATTACAAGGATATAAAATCAACAGTATTCATTGCAAACCCAAACGCACTTACAGGAATTTTACTACCGCTAATCGAAATAGAAAAGTTGATACAACAGGATTTAAACCGTCTGGTTATTGTTGACGAAGCTTATATTGATTTCGGCGGTGAGAGTGCTGTCGAATTGATCGACAAATATAAAAATCTGATAGTAGTGCAAACCTTTTCAAAGTCACGTTCGCTTGCTGGCGGAAGAATAGGTTTTGCGATTGCAGATAAAGAACTGATTGCAGACCTTAATACATTAAAATATTCCTTTAATCCTTATAATGTAAACTCACTGTCTATTTTAGCTGCAGAAGCAGCGATGAGTGACAAACCTTACTTCGAAGAATGCAGAAAAACTATTATAGAAAACCGAAATTATTTAACAAATGAACTTCGTTCGCAAGGTTTTATTGTATTGGAAAGCTCAGCAAACTTCATCTTTGCAGGACAAAACAACAAAATAAAAGCAGTTGATTATTATTCAGAACTAAGAAAAAATAATATTTTAGTGCGATATTTCACAGAGAGAAGAACAGCCGATTTTGTGCGAATTACAATCGGTACAATGGAACAAATGCAGCGTTTGACATCTATAACAGAAAATATTTTAAAGGAGCATATAAAATGAGAGAAGCAAAAATTACACGCAACACCAAGGAAACTCAGATTGACCTTACTCTTAACCTTGACGGCAGCGGAACTAGCCAGATAAATACTGGTTGTGGTTTTCTCGACCATATGCTGGAGCTTTTTACTTCACACGGAAAATTTGATATAACACTTACCTGCAAGGGTGACACTCAAGTGGATTTTCACCACACAGCAGAGGATGTTGCTATAGTTCTTGGTAAGGCTTTCGATAATGCACTTGGTGATAAAGCAGGGATAACACGTTACGGAAGTATGATTCTTCCGATGGACGAGGTCCTGATTCTTGCGGCTGTTGACATAAGCGGCAGAGCTGCACTCGGTTATGCTCTTGAAATTACCACTCAAAAGGTAGGGGAATTTGATACCGAGCTTGTAAAAGAATTTATGTCAGCCTTCTCACGCTCTCTCGGAGCTTCAGTTCACTTCAAACAATTCGCAGGGGAGAACAGCCACCACATTATAGAAGGTGCGTTTAAAGCACTTGCTAGAGCCTTGTCGGCTGCGGTAGCTATTGACCCCAGAGCAGGCGGTAAAATTCCTTCAACAAAAGGTATTATAGGTTGATAATTTTTCAAACCTAAAGCTCAAAAAGTGGTTAGTGACCACTTTTTTCAAGCCGGTCTCAACCGGCGTAGCCATTTGTCCGGTGCGAATGGTTCAAAAATTTTCACATTATTTTATGTCGCCGGAAAGATGGAGCTTATAGATGATTGCAATAATTAACTATGGTGTCGGAAACCTCTTTTCAATTTCACGTTCGTTTGAATATATAGGATTGGAAAGTATAATTACCGATAACGTGACGGAAATTAAAAATGCGTCTCACATTGTACTACCCGGAGTAGGTGCGTTTGGTGATGCTATAAATAAGCTGACTTCAACCGGATTGATTCCGACACTTGACGATTGCGTTAAAAAGGGTACTCCTTTTCTTGGTGTTTGTCTTGGAATGCAGTTACTGTTTGAAAAAAGCTACGAATACGGTGAACATACGGGCTTGGGTTATATAAAAGGTGAAATCTGCCCTATACAACCTGATTTAACAGCTATTAAATGCGATTACAAAGTTCCGCATATGGGTTGGAATGCGCTTAAACTTGTTGATAATAACAACAAATTGATGAAGTTCACAAATTACGGTGAGCATATGTATTTTGTTCATTCATTTTATGCCAAGGATTGCGATAATTCTCTTGTCGCATCCGCCGAATATGGAATCGAAGTTCCAGCAGTTGTTGCTTCACAGAACGTTTACGGCTGTCAATTCCATCCCGAAAAAAGCGGTGAATGCGGCTTGAAAATTTTAAAAGCGTTTGGAGAAATGTAATGAAAATATTCCCTGCGATAGATATCATAAGCGGTTCTGTTGTAAGGCTTACACAGGGTGATTACGGAAAGGTAGATAAATACAGCCGTACTCCTGTCGAAGCAGCAGCCGAATTTTACTCCAAAGGTGCAAAATACCTGCATATTGTTGACCTTGACGGAGCAAAGGACGGTACACTCTCCAACTTTTCCAGTATCAGTGAGGTTATTAAGGCCACCGCTATGTTTGTTGAAGTAGGCGGTGGAATTCGAGATGAAAGCAGAATCGAGAGATACCTTTCAGCAGGTGTCAGCAGAGTCATTCTTGGTACTGCCGCAATAAATAATTTCCCTTTTTTAGTTGACATGGTCAAGAAATATAGTGAGAAAATAGCTGTTGGAATCGACGCAAAAAGCAGTTTTGTCGCTGTTGACGGTTGGACAACTGTTACAAAGGTTGAAAGCGTTTCTTTTTGTGAGAAAGTTCGTGACATAGGTGTCAAAACAGTAATTTATACAGATATTGAAAAAGACGGTGCTATGAAGGGAACAAATCTTGATATTTACAAGCGACTTTCTCTGATAAACGGACTGGATATTGTTGCTTCGGGCGGAATAAGTTCATTGAGTGAAATAATTGCCTTAAAAGAAATGGGTATTTCCTCTGCGATAGTCGGAAAAGCGATTTACGAAGGTAAGTTAAAACTTGAAGATGTTCTTAGTGCTGCAATTTAAGGAAGAAAAGTTTAAAAGATAAATCTTTTAAACTACGGTTTTGTGCCTTTGACTTTATTAGAAAGTCAATTCAGCTATCGTCGAACCGGCACAATCGTCAAACGCAGCCTTTAGGTGCGTTTGTTACTTTCGGCAGAAACCACCGTGGAAAGGAATGATCATATTTATGGTTACAAAAAGAATAATTCCCTGCCTTGATATCCGTGATGGACGTGTAGTCAAGGGTGTAAATTTTAAGGATGTCAAAGACATTGACGATCCCGTAAAACTTGCCGAGTTCTACAACGACAGCGGAGCGGATGAACTGGTTTTTTATGACATAACTGCTTCCTTTGAAGGAAGAAAGCTTTTTACAGGCATACTCAAGGATGTTGCAAGCTGTGTTTTCATTCCTCTGACAGTAGGCGGCAGTATAAATACCGTCGACGACTTCGACAGGGTGTTAAAAGCAGGGGCAGACAAGGTAAGCGTAAATTCTGGGGCAATAAAAAATCCTGATTTGATAAGAGAAGCAGCAAAAAAATACGGAAATCAATGTGTTGTTCTCTCTATGGATATTGCAAGAGTAGATGGAAAATTCCGCATTTTTGCCAAAGGCGGCAGAGAAAACACAGGCATTGACGCTCTCGAATGGGCGGTACAAGGCGAAGCAAACGGAGCAGGGGAACTGGTTGTAAACAGCATTGACACCGATGGTGTAAGAGGTGGCTTTGACCTTGAACTACTTAATGAAATCGGTAAGCGTGTTTCTATTCCGATTATAGCCTCAGGCGGTGCAGGTAAAATCGAGCATTTCAAGACACTTTTTGAGCTTGACAGGATCGATGCAGGACTTGCCGCAGGTATTTTTCATTCAAAAGAAGTACTGATAAATGATTTGAAAAAATATCTTAAAGAAAATAATATTCATGTCAGAATATAGGGGATTATTTATGGATATAAACAACTTAAAATATGATGAAAATGGACTAATTCCTGCAGTTGTACAAGATTTTTATACAAACGAAGTACTTACCGTTGCATACATGAATAAAGAAAGTCTTGAAATTTCTCTTGCAGAGAAAATGACTTGTTTTTATTCACGTAGCCGCAAAATGCTCTGGAGAAAAGGGGAGACAAGCGGCAATAGACAGCACATCGTTTCAATAAAAACCGACTGTGATAATGATGCTCTTGTCGTAAAGGTAATAAAAGAAGGTCCTGCCTGCCACCTCGGAACAGAGAGCTGTTTTAACGGTTTTTTATACAACGACGGTACACAGGCATTCACGCTTGAAAGCCTGTATAATCTTCTTGCAGAACGTAGCCGCACTCGTCCCGAGGGGAGCTATACAACCTATCTTTTCGAAAAAGGCAGAGAGAAAATTCTTAAAAAAGTAGGCGAGGAGTGTACCGAAGTTATTATAAGTGCAATGAAGAACAGCAAGGAAGAAACAGTTTATGAGATTTCAGACCTTTGCTATCATATTCTCGTGCTAATGAATGAAATGGATATAAGTGTTGATGATATAAAAAAAGAACTTGCGTCACGTCATGTTATAGATAAAAAAACCAAACAAGAAACTTCAAAATAGCTTTTTCCTTGACAACAGATACATTTCTGTTTATACTATTAAGGACGAAAAATTGTGGAAGGTAAAGAGCCATGTTAGAGAAATTTTTACCCAGAATAGAATTTGATTCATATGAGGATTTAAAAGCAAATTATAAAGTCAATATTCCTGACGGCTTTAATTTCGCATATGATATTGTTGACGCAGGGGCAGAGCAGGATAAAAATAAAAAAGCGCTTTTGTGGTGTACCGAAAATGGCGACAAAAAAGTTTACACCTTCCATGACTTGAAACTGTTATCAAACAAGGCCGTAAACCTTTTTATTTCTCTGGAATTACAAAAGGCGACACTGTTATGATGATGCTCTACGTCGTGTGAGTATTAGAGACAATGACAATAAATAAATTATACTCAAAAAAAATTCTATATAAAAAAACTATCTATATTATTCTTCTACCGTTAATAATAGAGTTATTCGCAATGCTTTCTGATCCCCAGAATGCGATTATTTTTCTGTTTGTAACAATGTTTTTTCTAGGATTGTTTTATGCTTTACCTTTTATGCTTACATTAAAAGTATTATGTAGCGATGTGTTAAACACAAAATCAGGGGAGAACCTTAAAAAATTAATCTTATATGATCTTTTATATCTGCTTTGTCCGATAATAATATCAACCGTGTTATGCGATTCTATATTTTTAATATTAGACAGCGAATCAATTGGACAGGGCATTTTTAGTATTTTAACCATCTCAATTGTTTTATTAATAACACTTATTTTCTGGTTATTGTACTTCCTGTTTAAGAAAAGACATTAATATTTAAATTCAATTTATTATATTGTAATGCCGACAAAACTACGTAAAAATTTTTACAATATAAATGTCGGCTATATAGCCGTCCTTAGCTCAGCGGATTAGAGTAACGGATTCCGATTCCGTCGGTCGTGGGTTCAAATCCCTCAGGGCGGGCCATAAAAAGTCTTGATGTATCAATACATTAGGGCTTTTTTTATTATTTTTTTCTATTTAGAAAAATTATCAATATCACACTTAATATCACACTTACTGTTTTTTTGCTTTTAAAATCCCGTCCATTATACTAAGAGCTTCTTTCTTTGCATCCTCTATTACATGAGCATAAATATTAACGGTTGTACTCATTTGAGCGTGTCCGAGTATCCCACTAACAGTGGATATGGCAACATTGTTTTTTATCATTAAAGTAGCTGCAGTATGCCGTAATGAATGGAGATTTGTTTTCGCAAGCATCGGGTTGTTTGTAAGAAAATCATTCCACATTTTTGTCGAAGTGTCGACATGCATTATTTCTCCGTTCCACTGAGTAAAAACCCAATCACCCTCAATCCATTTGTCGCAGAGTTTATGTTTACGCTTTTCTAGTTCGTCTTTGTGCGCTTTTAGAAGATTAATAATATCATCGGAAGTGTTAAGATTTCTTATAGACTTTTTATTTTTTGTTTCTTTATTATCGTAAGTTCCTAATCCTGTCGCTTTACCTACTGATCGTTTAATGGATATGATGTTTTTTTCAAAATCAATATCACTCCACTTTAAGCCTACCATCTCAGACCGTCTCATACCTAAAGCAACAGCAAGATAAAAAAAGAGCTTTAATTTAATATCTTCTTTTTCAATCGCCTCTATAATTGGAATCAATTCTGATTCCGTATAGGGGCGCTTTTCTTTTGCTTTATATTTTGGAGGTGTAACACGCTCGCATGGATTTATATCAAGATAGCCCCAGGCGACCGCACGTTTAAACATAGTAAAAAGCATTCCATATATTGCCTTTTTCGTTTTATCTCCTACTTTGGTCTTGTTAAGCACATCATAAACCATTTTCGGACTGAAGCTTTTTAGTTTTGCCTTTTCTCTGGACTTTAAATATCGATTCCAAATGTTCGTATAATATTCTTGAGTATTAGGACGCAGCTTTTCTATGTGATTTTGTTTAAACTCTTCATAAAGCCCTTGTAATGTCCCGGGTACTTCCGATATACGATCTTGCGACAACTTAGTTCTTTCATTATAGAACTTCATGAGCTGCCGCTCAGCATCGGTATTACTTTTTGCTTCTATAGTACGCGATAGTTGTATTCGTTTACCATAATCATCAAAACCGGCTGAAATACGTAAAACATACTTGCCGTTTCCCAATGATTTTACATTTCCGATAGAACGTTTATTTTCCATATACTTTTCGACTCCTTGCTACATTAATAACATACCCCGACCTTTTAATAGGACGGGGCACTTTTTATTTTTCTAGTCTATTTATTTCATCATTAATAAATTGTAAGAATGGTGTTTTAGGATTCGTTTCAACTGCTTTTTTGTAATATTGCAATGCTCTTACATTATCGCCATAAGAACCTAACAACCATCCTAAATCACGATAAATACCAGATTCCACTGTAACATCATCAACCATGGTGGCAGCATCTTTAAAGCATGACATCCAGTATTCAAATTGTTTATCGGTGAATTCTTCTTTATTTGTTACCGCATGATTTAATCGTTTATAAACAGCGGATCTAAGACATCCACCTAATTTTAATTCTTTTGCACTTTCTATGTTACGATCAAGAGTAGATATCATAATTATCCTTTCTTATGGCATCGAGTTAAATTTTTTGATGCTATCTTCTATTGAAGGTGTGAGAGAAGATATATGATCGCCTTCGATTCTTATCAGTTCACAACTTTTACTTAACTCTTCAGCATTATTTACTAGAGCAGTACTGGTATATTCAAAGAATTCATCTTCAGTGCCGAGGTAAACTAGTAAAGGTTTTTGCATACTCTCTACGTTATATAAAGGTGACCTAATAATTAGTTCTTTCTGGTTTTCAATATCAAAAGGCACTATTTCGGGTTGATAATTACAAAATATATCTTGTTCAGGTGAACCACCAAAAGAAGCAATTGCTTTATATGGAGAAGGCATTAAGGATGTAAGCATAGAAATAGTACCACCTGTACTGTGACCTGATAGAAAAATTCTATCAAGATCAACATATGACAGTGATTTTAGATAATTACCAGCTGCGATTGCATCATTAACTTCTCCATAAAATAATTCATAATTACCGGGATTACCGTTTTCCCCTCTGAACATCGGGGTCATCAAAACATAACCTGCATCTAAATAAGGTTTTGCATCATCCCAGTCGCTTTCCCCAAAAGCAAAACCACCATGAGCGTATACAATTGCCGGATGTTTTTTACCATCATTGGGAGCTTCTGAAATCCAAGCTTTCAATTCAAGATTCCCTGATTTATATGTAATCTCCGATACACCTTCAGAAGGAGATTCATTTTCGTAATCTTGTGGAGATGGACCTTTATAAAATAATTCTGTTGTATAAGATTGTCTATCGTAATTAAAATCATTAATGTCATCAACTGATTCTTCAGCAGAAACATTGCTTTCGATATGGTCTTGTTGAGATTCGTCAACAGATGTTATAGATTCAGTTTGATTAATGTCACTGTTAGTATCAATACTTTCATCTTTTGTGTTACCATTATTGGAGCAGGCTGAAAAAACTATTAAAATACAAATAATCGATAATGAACTAGAAATTCTTCTTAACATTAGAAATCTCCTTGAATTATATTATGAGGTGAAAAATACAACTATGTTAATCATCAAACAGTTAAATTATATTTTAAACTCTCCATTGCTTTCCGCAATTCTGGCATATTGCTTCTGTGTGAGTTTTTGACTTTATCTTACTATTAGTTAAGAGAGGAATTATCAATATAATGCCTAGAGTACAACAAGCAAGTAAAATCCACAGGAACCAACCCAGGCAACCGCTATGTTTTGTCTTGACGTTGGTTATAGCTTGTATATTAACTCTATCACTACCGCATTTTGAACAAATCATTTATATCACTCTTAATTAATTTATTTGTTGATATTGTTGCTTGTTTCAATCCTGGTTTTCACAACAATTTCTAGTTTTATATATCTTTTGCGTCTATACTTTCGATAACCTCAGGAGATAATACCTGGTCATGTATTATATGATATATATCAGCTATTTCTGCATTTAAATTAGGATGAATCTTTTTTAACTGACGTTTAATTAATTCAACCGCAGGTTTCTGTAAAAGTAGCTGACCTATGAAATATTTATTCAAAATTTTGAAGATACAAATCATCTAAAGCACAATCTTTATTTTTTTGGGAAAGCTTCGGTACATAAATAATATAATACCAGAAGCTGTTTGTTTTGTTTGTAATAAATGTTCTGTATATCAAATTCATGTACAAGCTCTATGTTTAACGGTTTTGCTTTGATCATCTTATGAATCTTAAAATGAGATCCGTTTGTTAATATACACCACTTAGTTCCTGTAGGAATTGTGTTTTGAAATTCTATTTCATTTAAATCCGTACCGGCATCCTTGCATTCTATGTATATCTGTATCTTTTCGTTTACCATTATTTTTAAAACATATAGATTCTTTTTTGCCGAAGTTTCTTCAACTATATCCTGTTTTTTAAAGCCGAAGATTTCAACAAGTGCTTTATATGCCCTTTTAAGAATATCGGAAGCATTGGTCTCCAATGCTTCAGCTTCCATCATTCTAGGTATGTGATTTTTTAAACCATTTACTAAGCGTTCTTTTAATTTTGGAGTAATGCTAATCATATAAACCCTATAAATTCATCATTTTTATTTTTATCTTCTAATAAATCATTTTCATAAATTTTAAGTGCTTTACGAACAAATTCTTCCGTTACAATAAAGTACTCTGCAATTTCCCAAACAGCTTCATATCCTTTTCTCATAATAAATATAAGATCATCTAACGGAATTAGTTTTTTTATTCCATATTTATCTGCTCTGTATTCATGTTTGCTTCGAAGGTCCAACGGTGAATGTTGATTATAAAAGCTACCTGAAACACAATGCCCAATGTCATGAGCAAGTTTTACACGTTCATCAGCCAATGAAGTAATTTGATCTGGGTCGATACCTATGCAATATTCATCGTTTCCGTACGGCATTGAAATGCAGCTTGTTTTCGGTAAAGATGTGTAAATGATATCTATGTTATTTTTTTCAGCGATGTCAAAAAGCTCAAATGTATGCATTTATATCTCTTATTTCTATATCTCTTACTGCTGTTTCTTTTTCCTATTCTTTACGAACTGCGCGAATTGCTTTACTTCCTCGTACATTTCGTCTGTTATTTCTTTGTCGCCGTTAAATAAAGCGAATTTGATGTCTTCAACGGAAGGTACATTTTTTGTATCTTCCGTTGTTTTTTCTTTTATGTCTGTATTACCGAGAAGATAGTCTGTAGTTACGTTGAAATAAGAAGAGATCTTTTTTAATGTATCACCTCTTGGAGTTCTACCATTTTTCCATTCGGTAATACTACCCGATGATAAATTTAATATTTTTGCAACGGCGTTAGGTGTTGTCCCGGATTCTTTACATAATTCAGAAAACACTTTAAAAAACAAAGTAACTCCTCCAATATATGCATTCTCAACAATTTGAGATGCGTATTTTTGTTTATATGTACAAACTTCAATAAATTGAAGTTATTGTATTGACAATCTCAATATATTGAATTATACTAGTGACACAACATGTAAATATCGTAAACAAAAGGAAATAAAAATATGAAAAGAAACATTATAACAACCGCATTAAGGAATCTAGGAGAGAATTCACAGGATATACAAATTAGAATATCCAACGATTTAGCTGTTGTATATGTAAATCATGAGTATTTCGGAATTTACGACTTCAACAGAGAAACATTTGTTGATTAGAAAGGAGTCCTACAATGACAACTACAAATATGGTAATAACCGAAAAAAGCGATAACATTAAAATTGCAGGTCACAGAGGAAGATGGTATGTATGTGCGGTTTATGAACACAAAGGATGCGAAGTTTTCGAGTTAGAACATGAGAAATACGGAGACGAAGCCGCACACTTGCTTGTAGATTCAAATGGGATAATTCTTCTCGATGATGTTTGGAACGGTATTGATGACCTTATTGAATCCGAATTATAAGTTTTATTCAAACGTGTTTAATTCAAACACATTTTATTTTAACTTATTATATTACAAGTCTTAATACTTGTCAAGAGGGGAGGTAAACAAATGTTTGTTTTTGATGAAGATTCTGCAAAAAGGATTATGACACCGTGGGGCAAAGAAGTTAGTAAATGCTTAATTGACCGTAACATGAAGCATTCCGAGCTTTTAAAAAAAATTAGAATAGCTGGTTATGATATCCACAAAGGTAATTTATCTAATTTGTTATATGGAGTAGGAGTTTCCGCTAGACCCGAAGTGGTAAAAGAAATCAATCGCATAACCTAGATGGTTATAGGTGCCATAAAGTACAAGAACGCAGCATACAGCTCCACAACGTGTCAGGTGGATATACACCGTTCAAATTAAACACATTCACTATAACACCTTTTAACTGTCAACACGATGTACCGAATATTGGTTTCTATATACACAGTGAAAGCACAGGCGAGAACCTCTTATACTTCACCGATACCTATTATGTGAAGTTTACCTTTCCCGATTTGAATTATATCATGGCTGAAGCTAACTATTCTAGGGACGCTTTAACCGAGAGTATAGAAGACGGACGGATACCGGTAGCAATGAAAAAACGCTTGTTACAATCGCATATGAGTATTGATAACCTTATAGGAATGCTTAAGGCGAACGATTTATCAAAAGTTAAGCAGATATACCTCCTGCACCTTTCCAATAACAACAGCAATGAATCAGAGTTCAAAGAACGGGTTCAAAAAGAAGTAGGTTGCGAAGTTTATATTTGTTAAAATAATGCTGTGCAGGGCATGAAAAAGCTCTCCGATGAACTGCACCGAGGAGAGCAAAAGAAAAGCATGGTGATTATATGGCGTGGATTGAATTACATCAAACCTTACCTCAAAATAAAAAGACATTAAGACTTAAAAGCATTCTTAAAATAAAAACACCTCAAGCTGTAGGTCACCTCTGTATGCTTTGGTTATGGGCGATTGATAATGCTCCGGATGGTGATTTATCAATATTTCTCAATGATGAGATTGCTGAAATATCCGGATGGGATAAATCTGCTGATACTTTCATAAAAGCACTACAGACAGCCGGATTTCTTGATGAAAATAAGTGTATTCATGATTGGTATGAATATGCCGGTAAGTTAATTGATAAGCGGAAAAGTGATGCTGAAAGAAAGCGGACATCCCGGAGTAATTATAATAATAAGGAAAAGACATCCAAAGGATGTCCGCAGGACATCCAACGGACAACCGCAGAAAATCCTTGTGACGGCGCAGGTAACCGTACCTAACCGTACCTTTATGTAGTACTAAATCCAATATTGATAATAATTTAAATATTGATCTACCATCTACTTTGCCCAAAACTGACGTTTCAGGCGGTGTTGATGAAATCACTTCAAGCAATGCAGAAAAAGTAAAAAAGCCATCCAATACCCTTGCAAATCGTTTTAATATCTTCTGGAATGCTTATCCAAAGAAGAAATCAAAGGGCAGTGCAGAAAAAGCATGGAATCAATTAAAGCCAACACAGGAGCTTCTTGAAAAAATGCTTAAAACGATAGAAAAAGCAAAGGAAGCGGAGCAATGGCAAAAAGATGGCGGTCAATTCATTCCATATCCGGCAAGCTGGCTTCGAGCTAAAGGTTGGGAAGATGATTATAAAGAATCTTCCGGGGTAGAGTGCAGCTTTGATGCTGATGTATTTTGGGAAGCTGCTGTTAAGAGGAGTGTCTCTTCCGGATGAAATCCTACGAATCTGACGAACAAGCTGCTCTCTTTGAATGGGCACGATCTATGGAGAGCCAACACCCGGATCTTATATTTTTACATCACATTCCAAATGGTGGTAAGCGTGAAAAAGCTGAAGCTGCTAGGTTAAAGCAACAAGGTGTTAAGCCTGGTGTGTCAGATGTATTTTTGCCTGTACCAAAAGGTAAATATCACGGGTTTTACATAGAAATGAAAGTCGAGTCAAACAAGCTAACCGACGACCAGTTTAATTGGCTAAAGGATATGAAAAGATTAGGATATGCAACCGCAGTATGTTATTCTTGGATTGAAGCCAAAAAAATTATTGAGAATTATTTGGAGTTGAGTTAATGATACAAGCTATATTATTAGGTGCATTAATAGGATCGACCGCTGGAATTATTATTGGACGATATATCAGGAAAGATAGTTTCTTTTACTAAAATGTAATATTAATTACTTATGAGTGGGGATATTACTTAAAGCTTTCCTGAAAAAATATTATATAATAGCCCAATATTAAAAATATATATATAAAAATTTTTCTCATAAAAAGTGAAAAATCTGAGGGCTCTAAGTCATGATTTTTGTACATGATATCTCTAATTGGAAAAAATAAGTAACTTATTGAAGTTAAAATAGAAACAGCAAAACATAAGATGCTATACAAATATACTTTTTTATCTGGAGAATTTTGCTTTATTATCAATAAAACGATAGATAGAATTATACCAGCAAATGCTACCACAGCAGAAATTTTATCAGCTTTAGTGACTTCAACTCCATGTATATATATATCTTCTGCATTTTCTTGGTTATTTCGTTTTTGCTCTTCAAGTATGGCTTCATCTTCTTTCTCTTTTGAAAGAATTTGACCAAGATTGTTATTACACTCTTTACAATTCAACAATTCATTATCGTTTAATGATCCGCATTGACTGCATTTTTTCACAATATAACCCCCTAAACTTTTTAATATAATATAAAATTATATGAAATATGTCAATATAATTTTGATCTTTATTAATTTTTACAAAATAATAATCGGGTCTTAGTAGATTCAATTATAAGTGTTGTTTTTAACGTTATTCTGAGTTACGAAAAGGAGAAAATTAAATGAGTTGCATAAGCGTAAGTGTTTTTTCTGGACGGTTAACAACTGATCCGGAATTAAAATCTTCTACAAGCGGAAAACCTGTTTGTACATTTAAAATTGCAGTTGAAAGAGGTTACGGAGAACAAAAGAGAACATATTTCCCAACACTTGTCGCTTGGAACGGTTATGCTACGTTTGTGAGTAAACTTGCCAAAGGCACAAAAATTACCGCCCGATGCGAATACACCGAGCGGAATTATAAGGACAAGCAGGGCAACAAACGCAATGTTGTAGAGTTCTTAGTCCAGGAAATAGAAGCTGAGCCAAAGCGTTCACAATCGCAGGACGATTCTTCTATACCATCATACTCCGGATCGGAATCAGGTTTCGAAGATTTAAGCTCAGATGATGAGCTACCATTTTAAAGAATAACATCATTCTCTTTCTTTATTATTTTCTTTTGTACAATCTTTGAAAATATAAATGAAATGATAAATATATACGAGAATAAAATGAATCCATATAAAAACTTTTCATCGTATCTACCAATTAACATTTTTGGAATGTAAGGAAATAAATAAGCTAAAGTGCCTATAATTGAATTTAAAAAAATTGATATCCATATATTTTTTGTGTACTTATATGATCGTTTGCATAACCAATATGTAATTATGGGAATACCAATAAATAAAAAAATTAGTATCATATAAATACCTATAATTATCATTGAATAACCTTCTTTATAAATACCTCCTAAATATTGTAAAGCTAAATATGGTGATACATAAAATACAATTATAACAAGAATTAATAAAAACATATAACACCTCAAACATTATATTTTAAGTATTATATCCTTTATGGTTTTTTTAGTCAAATAATATTTAAGATTTACCCCTCCAAAAACCAAAAGCCTTCTTCATCGTAAAGATATATTTGTTTATTTCTTATGCTACACGTATACCGCATACCGACACCGCTGGCCTTTAAGGAAGCTGCTCTGCAAATGTCGTGAATACGATCCACTTCAAATGTTCTTCCATCTACCCAGATGATAGATAAAGGTGTCTGTTTTCCATCGATGTCATGCCTTACATTTACTACTAAACTTGTTCTCACATCTTACCTCTTTAAATATTTTATTTTTCATTTATATCGAACAACTGTTCTTGTGCATAGATTAATACTAACTACTAATTGATGAATAAAGCATATAAGGATAAGTAGGCTTATATTTAAAATATAAATATAAAATAAGTGCCATACAAAATACCAAAAAAATGTCATATAAATACAATGTTTTTTTCATTCTAATCTCATAACACTTATCGTTATTTTCCATATGGCAACTCCTTTTTTATTTTAAAAATCACATTTCGAAATTCTATATTATATAATAACATAAAATTAATAATATGCAATATAAAAAACACTTAATATAATAAATATATTCATTAAACTTCTTGATATTTTCTTCAGCATTAGGTAGCGTTACCGAAGCCGAGGATTTATATTGACAATAATTTTAAGTAATGATAAGATTGAGATAAACACTTTGAATATCTACATGATAAGGAAAATTCTAAATGGTTATCATAACAGCTAATTACGATGATTTGCAAAGCATACTTGACTTGCAATATTTAGCTTTCCAAAGAGAAGCAGAAGAATTTAATGACTTCTCAATACAACCATTAAATCAGACAATCGACGAAATAAAAAATGAATTTGAAAAGTTTAAATTCATGAAAGCTATCGATGATGATGGTAGAATTATTGGCTCTGTTCGCGGATATGTTAATGACGGCACTTCATATATCTGTACCCTTATAGTTCATCCTGATTTTCAAGGAAAAGGAATTGGAACTCAATTGATTTCAGCTATTGAATCAATAAATCAGGCACCACGTTATGAAATACATTCAAGCATAAGGTGCCCACAAAATATCAAACTATATGAACACTTGAAATTTATAAAATTTCGTGAAACACAAACAAGTAATAATGGTTTTGTATATTTAGAGAAATATAATGTCAAATGAGATAATTTAAAATATAACATTCAAAAACAATATAGAAAGATGTGTTTATAATGAATTTTTTTAATATTTTACTTTTAGTATTTTTTATTATATTTGCTGTTTGTGTATTTATTTGGTATCGTAATTTTCGGGTTTTTCTTAGAAGAAATGCTGAAAGAGAAGTAGAAGAAGTTAAACCAGAGATGGATAAATATATGTCGAAATTAAAGCGTTTGTGCATAATTTATTTGATATTTTTTGGGATAATTAAAATACTTAAAGCTATTATCGACTAGCATCCTTTATGGGTGCTTTTTCATTTTAAATTTCGCTTATTAATTATATATAATAATATATATTAAAGATTATAGATTACATATATTTAATATTATATAATATAACTTAAATAAGGAGTTACATAAAAACACATATGAACATAGAAACTAGAAAAATATCCGACCTTCATCATGCCGGTTATAACCCGAGAAAAAAGCTTACTCCTTCAGATGCTGAGTATCAAAAATATCTCGTAGCATTGATGAATTCGGTTACGCTATGGACTAACTATTGTTAAAGATATAAACGCACTTCCGGATGAAATATATATCATGTCCGATGAATTCGGCAATAAAAAGTATTTTAATGCAAATGGATACATTACAAAGATAAAAGATGTAATGGGTAACGAAAAAGCTTTTGAATATAATATTTCGAACCAATTAATCAAAATCAAGTATAAACCAGTTGGTTATTCAGGATATATTGATCAGCTATTATTTTGGTATAATACAAGTTATGCCTTAAATAGAATAACAAATGCTCAAAATACAAGTGATTATGTTGAATTCTATTATTCTTCCTCATATATTGGGATGCCATATACTACTTCTGACGGATTTTTACGAATGATTCAATACAGTAACGGTGAAACATCATCATATAATTATGATTCTAATGGAATATTATCTTATGTTGTTGATAACGACACTGGTTCTAAAATATCTTATACTTATTCGATAGGAAATAACAACATAACTAATAAAAACTATCGTGTAGATACCGTAACAGAAAAAACAAGTTCAGATGTTACAGGTCAGCAGATCGGCTTTATATATGAATATAAAAAGACATCAGTTAGATCACGCGGTTACGATGATGTTTATGGTAACAACGATGATATTTTAACTACTTATTTATTTGATAATGAAGGAAGAACTATTTGTGCATATAGCTCCAACTTAAGCGGTGACACCATTTATGGAACTAGTAATGCTGTTTAGGGGAATTGATCGTTTCGACAGAATAGATGGTTGTAGTGATAGAAGATTTGGTTGTAACAGGGGATTTGGTCGTTGTAACAGAGGATTTGATCGTTTCAATACAATAGATGATTGTCGTGACAGAAGATATAGTGATAGAAGATTTCATTGGTAGTTGTTTTAACAACTGTACACCTCGTGGTTGATTGATTTTTATAATAAAGCGTCGGTTTATAATCGACGCTTTTACACTTAATACAAGCTCCTCAGGTTCATTTTGAGGAGCAATTTTTGTTCAATCTAACATTGACACATTTATTATATTCTACTTATTAAAAAAGGCATCCTCTAATGAT
>Ga0154579_102_pt2 | contig 134737 bp, 133 predicted proteins | sample RifGroF2_FD_116008 | JGI IMG/M metagenome (GOLD analysis project Ga0154579, IMG submission 116008) | Clostridiales bacterium GWF2_36_10
TGAACCACAAGAGTTATTGCCGATTTTACGCCGTGCTTTTGAAATACAGAACGCCGATATGGGCGGAGCAAAAAGCTGTACGGACGAAGTTCTGCTTTCAATAGCATATGCCTGCGGAGGGGACGTTAGAAAAGCTGTCAGTGCTTTGGAGAACGTTTTTTACGCAAGCGAAAACGAACTTTCGCTCCCACTTGCACGAGAACTTACGCAACGTTCAGGAATGCGTTTTGACCGTGACGGAAACGAGCATTACGACCTGCTATCAGCTTTTCAAAAATCGATACGTGGCTCGGATGAGAACGCTTCTATTTATTACCTTGCAAAAATACTGGAGGGCGGCGATCTGGTTTCTGCCTGCAGGCGACTTTTGGTTATAGCGGCTGAGGACATTGGACTTGCATACCCGATGGCGATTGCTATTACAAAGGCTTGTGTTGATGCTGCTGTTCAGATTGGTTTACCCGAGGCAAAAATTCCACTTGCCGAGGCTACAATTTTACTAGCTACCGCACCGAAGTCAAATTCTGCGATTAGCGCTTATTTTGCAGCAGTCGAGGAAATAAATAACGGTGGTGGCGAGGTTCCCGACCATTTGAAAGATACACACGCTCCCGATGCGAAAGGCGGTTATCTTTATCCACACGCATATCCGAATTCTTATGTAAAGCAACAATACCTACCCAACGAATTAAAGAATAAGCGTTTTTATAAATTCGGCAACAACAAGACAGAGAAGAGTGCAGAGGAATATCAAAAGAAAATAAAAGAAGGCAAATAATATATTAAGACGTACAAAAGGTGGGAGCAATACTAATTCTCTTAAGAAACAGTAAGAAAAATTCTTCAAAAAAGTCCTTATATCAAAGACTTTTTCTCGAATTTATCACTGTTTCTAATTCGAATTAGTTTAAACCAAAGCTCCCCTTAATTTTTCCATTATTTTTTTCTCCATTCTCGATACTTTTACTTGTGTTATACCGAATATTTCACCCACCTTGCTTTGCGAAAAGCCTTTATAAAATCTGTAATAAACAAGCTTCTTTTCGTCCTCTGGCAGAGTAGCAACAGCCTGACGGAGTGCGATATTCTCGCACAATTCGGAAATATTGTCAAAACCAAGCATATCCTCAAGCATAACCTCGCCGACAGGCTCGGAGAAGGACATAACACTCATTGATGCGTCAAGCGACTCGACAACTTCTTCTTTGGTAATCTCGCATAGGGTAGCAAGCTCACTTACAGTAGGCTCTCTTCCGTTTTGCGATATAAAGTTTTCTTTTGCGTGTAAAACACAGACGCCTTTTCGTTTTAAATCTCGGCTTACCTTTATAATTCCGTCATCACGCAGGTATTTTCTTATCTCGCCCATTATAAGCGGAACGGCATAGGTAGAAAACATTGTTCCGTGTGAGGAATCAAAGTTTCGTATAGCTTTTATCATGCCGATAGTGCCTATCTGGCATAGGTCCTCAAACTCAACACCTCTGTCACGAAAACGAATTGCTATCGATTTTACCAAACCCATGTTGCCGGTTACAAGTTTTTCCAGAGCTTCGGTTTCGCCGTTTTTTGCTTTTTCTATGAGCAATAATGTATCGCCGGATGTCATAATTACAAACCTATTCTTTTCTCAAGCACAACGGTTGTACCTTTGCCCTTCTTGGAATAAACCCTGAGTTTATCGGTGAACGACTCCATAATCGTAAACCCCATGCCGCTTCGTTCGCTTTCTTTGTCGGTCGTGTACAAGGGTTCTCGTGCTTGTTTTATGTTTTCGATACCGATACCCTTGTCCTTTATCTTTATAATCACTCTGCCGTCGGTATAATATTCACCGCTTATGTATACAAGAGCCTTTGACTTGTCGGGGATATCCTTGTAAGCATGAACAATACAGTTTGTTACTGCCTCGGATATTACCGTTTTCATGTCGGAAAGTTCGCTTACCGTCGGATCAAGCTGTGAAATAAAAGCAGCAATAATCATTCTGGAAAGCCCTTCGTTCACGCTCTTTATCGGGAAAACACATTTAATGCTGTTAATAGGTTTTGTACTTACTATATTTTTCAAAATTATAACCATTCCTTTCCGTGGCGTTTACGCCACCAGTGGGAATTGTGCCGATTTGGCATCTGCCAAAAGAGACTTTCCATTAAAGTCAAAGGCACAAAACCGTATATGAAAGATTTATCTTTCATATTTATTCCCTTTCAATTTTTAATAGCTTGTCCATGCCTGCTATGTTTAAAATCCTGCTTACCGCAGGCGAGGGGTTGCGTATTATAAAAGCTGTTCCGAAAAGGGTGGCTTTTTTCATTCTGCCCATAACAAGTCCCAAACCTGACGAATCACAGAAGGTTATTTCCGATAAATCAAGGTAGAGCTTCTTGGGAGCGTTGTTTTCGATAAGCTCGTCTATGCCCTCCCGCACTTGTTTTGCATTATGATGGTCTATCTCGCCACGCAGCTTTACTTCAAGGTTGTTGTCCTTTAAATCATATAAAAAATTCATCTTTAGATTTTTCACCCCGTTTTTTACATCTTGTACCAAATATTATGCAGTATTTTGAATGCAATCTTTGTCAAAGCATAGGTAAGAAATATAACTAAAAAAGGCGAAAAAAATAAATCCCAGGCTTAAATTGCCTGAGATTTATCGTAAATTTATTTTTTATAACTCGCTGTTTAAAATCCGGTTCTTTGTATTTTCGGCATCGGATACATACAGCCTGTACCAGGTTATAAAGGTAAGAATAACCCAGATATGTCGGTAGTAATCGCCTTTTCCGCTTCTGTGCATTTCAAGCAGCTTTAACGCTGCTGAACTGTCAATATATTCTGTTGCGGTACTCTCTTTTATAATTTTTGCTGCCCAATCGTAAAGCTCGTCCTTTAACCAAACTCTGACCGGAACAGGATAACCAAGCTTGGGACGCATAACCGTTTCTTTATTTAATATATCCGCAAAAGCATCTCTTAAAATAAATTTGGTGGTGTCTTTTGTAATTTTATCACTGTCGCAAAGCTCTCTTGCTGCTTTAAAAACTTCCTTATCCAAATAGGGAACTCTAGCTTCAAGAGAATGTGCCATAGAGAGTCTGTCGCCCTTGACCAGAATATCGCTCGGAAGCCAAGTATTTAGGTCACAGTGCTGCATTTTTTGTATCGGAGAGTAGGAGCTAACCTGCGAATAAATACCTTTTGTACGCTGTGAATAATGAACATTGCTGTCAAAGGTGCGAAGAATTCCTTTCTTCTCTTCCTCCGAGAACACAAAAGAATTGCCGACAAAACGCCGCTCAATAGGAGTGCATCCCCTGATAATAAGTCCTTTTCCCTTTACATGATCGGGAAGAAGCCTTGCAAGCAGCATTAAAAATGATTTTAAAAAATTAGGAAGTGCATAAATACGCGAGGTCGGAATTGCGGAAGAATATTGTCTGTAGCCTGCAAATAGTTCGTCACTGCCCTCTCCCGAGAGAATTACCTTTACGTGCTTTGCCGCTTCTTTGCTTATCAAATAAATTGCAACAACCGATGGGTCGGCAAGCGGTGAATCAAGGTGATAAATAACCTTCTCGTAATTATCGGTAAAGTCTTTTAATGTACATTGCAGCTTTATATGGTCAATATCGAGATGCGAGGAAATAGCTGCCGCATCCTCAAGCTCCGAATAACCCTTTACATTAAAGCCAACGGTAAAAGCTTTTATTCCAGGTGCTATTTTTGAAGCGATTGCGGTTATAACAGCACTGTCAATACCGCTTGACAAAAAGGAACCAAGCGGAACATCCGAGAGCATATGATAACGTACCGAACTTTCTATAGCCTCGCGAAGTCTAACTTTTTTTTGTTCATAGGTAGTATTTTTGTTTGGCGAAAAAATCGGCTTATAATAAGAAAGGATATCGATTCTTCCGTTTTCTTTTCCGTCATATAGCATATAGCTTCCCTTGGGAAGTATAGATAAATTTCCGTTTATTGTGTCAGGCTCTGTTACGTATTGATAGGTCATATAGTGCTGCAACAACGTCTTGTCCACACCAAAGTCTTTGTAACCGGAATCGAAGAAAAAGCCTTTCATTTCACTGCAAAAAACTATACCCTCGTAATCGCAATGGTAATATAGTGGCTTTATTCCAAAAGGGTCACGTCCCGCCATTATAACATCGTTTTCCTTATCATATATAAGGAACGAAAACATACCACGCAGTCTGCTAATAAAACCTGCTCCGTAAAGAGAATACATTCTTACCATAACTTCAACTTCGGAGTTGGTTACAAATGTATGCCCCTTTTGCTCAAGTTCGCTTTTTAGTTCAAGGTAATTATAGATTTCTCCGTTATAAACGCAAGAGAATCTGCCATCTTCACTTATAAAAGGCTGACTGCCGCCTTCAAGGTCTATTATAGAAAGGCGTCGAAAAGCGAAAATCAGTTTTTCGCCCTCATACACCTTATCAAGGTCAGGACCTCTGTGGCGGATTGCATATGACATCTTTCTGCCGTCTGATTTATTTCTTTCGGTAAGTCCGACTTTTTTATATATTCCAACAAAACCACACATGTGTCTTTATTTAACCTCTTGTCTTTCGGAGTCTTTTTAAATTTTTATAATAGTCTTATTGATTTGCCGTAATCTTCAATGATAAATAAAAACCGCTTTCCGCACAGGAAAACCCATAATGCTACAGTTAAAAAACCGATTGCAGAGGTTTCATCACGGATGGTTGGAAGAACAATCTGGAGCGACCCGATAACAATAAACACTAAAAACAAAAAGCTTTTCATATAAAAAGTCGGAATTTTGTTTGTTGTTATACCTGCATACATGTCACGAAGATCGTCAAGAAAGTTGCTCATAAATAGCATTACAGCACACGCGCTAATCACGACTACCAACGAGCTGTATACTACAATTGTCAGATCAAGTTCGGAGAGAAAAACAGCTTCATTATCGGCATAAAGGTATCTAAATATCTCGGTAATAATTTGAATAATAATAACATAAGGTGCTGATTTGATGGTTCTTGTAAATGAAGCGAATCTTTTTAATATAAATGCAGAAACCGAAAATAATACTATTGCCATAGCTGTCGGAAGTATCCGAACTCCGTCAACAGTAATGTCAAAAAAGAAAATGCAGCCTAATAATGCGATGTATAGTCCGAATTTAAGTGATTTTAGATTTTGTTTTTCGGGATATGCAATAAATTCGTTATTATAACGATCTGTCAACTTCTTGTTTAATTCTTCATCATTTTTGGTAGTACTAAGCATTCTTATAATATTTACATACCATATAATTCCTAAAATTAATACAATAAATAAACAAAATGCGGTTACTAAACCTCTTGTGCTTTGTAAACTGTTTAGAAATTGGAAGTTTGAAACATCAATTTGCTGTCGTGTTTCTATAAAAGCATAAAGCTCGGGGACAACAGATAATACGATTTTAAATGAAAAAAATAAAGTTGTTAAAAATCGGACATTAGGTATTAATGAAGCTGTTTTCTTGCCTTCGTTATGGATTATTAAATACTCATAACCTTCAAAAAATTCAAAAGCGGTAATTACCAAGAGTAATAATTCAACTATCGCAAAGCAAAAAGCTGCTAATAATCTATCATAATCCACCGCAGATGATATTACAGAGTAAGTTATAGCTAGTTTAAGAGCGCTGATAACTATCAGATATTGTAATTTTTTGAGTGCGGATTCCAATCGCCCATTAAGCATTGCTAACTTAGAAGCTCCGATATAAATAATTAAATATCCAAAAAAATCGGGAAGCACATCAACCACATTTAACAGTGGGTTGATTAAAAAGAACATTCCCACAGATACCCAAGTAAGACTTCGACTGATAATTGTTTTTTCTTTCATATGATCCATTCCTTTCCGTGGCGTTTACGCCAACCACATTGTATGAAAGTTACACTTTCATACATTAGAATTGTGCCGTTCCGGCAACAGCCGAATTACTGCACCTCTTGCAGTAAAGGCACAAAACCGTGTTTGAAAAATGGAATATTTCAAACTAACCTCCACGTCCTGCCGAACATAAACAGTAATGAAAAAATCGCATGGTACACCGTTGTGTACATTTAATACGAGCCAATGTACCTCAATTTCTTATATTTTTCACGCTAACGCTTATTTTTCTTTTTTCCTTTTCTCTAATAACTTTTTTTCTTCTTCAATATATTTTCTTTTGTCTTTTTTATATTGCGATTCTGTTGTTATCATTATAAAGCAGTTATGCAAGAATAGTATGTTTATAAGAATAACTAAATATTGTGAAACATAAAGGATATTACTTACAGATGAAGTATTTAATACACTAAAAATAATAGTAGATAAGATTGCAAGTAATATTAAAACAGTTAAATATAATCTATTCATAGCTTTATTTTGCAATCTTATATTTTTGTTTTCGATAGCTATATTTTTGATAGCTGTAAAATAATTATACGCCATAGACAACCATGCAAGATAAAACACACTGCGGCTTATTTGTATTAAAAGCTGAATTTTTGTTTCATCAACTACCCCTATAACTATAAGGAGCAATAAAACCGAATGAGGAATTAAAAGAAGAGCAGATATAGAGGCTGCTAAAAATCGTTTATTTACTAACGAAGTTAAATAAAAACCATATGCAAGTAAAATACCTGCAAAGATTCCGCCGCCTGCTTCATACGTAAGCAAAAATCCATAACCTAATGTAGCTATTCCAAAACCCATATCTGCAATTCCTTTCTTTTTAAATATTTATATATTTATTATTTTACTTTTGGTGTATCTCCGACTGAGCCGCAGCATTTTTTGTATTTTTTACCGCTTCCGCAGGGGCAAAGGTCATTCGGTCCAGCTTTTTCAATCTTGCGTTTCGGTGTGGGTTTAACTTTTTTACCCTCTTGACCCTTTAAAGTAGCGTCACCAACAAGCACCTGCTCGCGCTCTATCTTTTTCTTCGGCATTACAGTAAGCAGCATTCGAACGGTTTCTTCTCTGATAGAAGCTATCATATCCTCGAACATCGCTCCGCCCTGTATCTTGTATTCAACAAAAGGATTACGCTGTGCGTAAGCGTTAAGTCCCACGCTTCCTGTAAGGTCGTCCATGGCATCAATATGATCCACCCAATGCTTGTCAACGGTTCTTAAAAGTACAGCACGTTCAACTTCTCTGAAAATCTCGGAAGTGAATATTTCTTCCTGTTCGGCATATTTCTTTTCTGCTCTTTCGTAAAGCATTGTAATAATATCTTCCTGATTAAGCGAACCGATCTCGTCCTGCGTGTAATGGAAATCATCCTTATTACACAAAATTCCACCAAACTCGTTTCTTATACCGTCAAAATTCCAATCATCCGGAACATCACCTGAGGTAAAGGGAACGACAACACCGCCGATAAAATCGTTGACCATCTTTAAAATTGTTTCTTTTAGGTTTGCTCCATTAAGAACATCTCTGCGTTGCTTGTAAATAAGCTCACGTTGCTTGTTCATTACATCGTCGTATTGCAATACGTTTTTTCTGCGTTCAAAGTTCTGTCCTTCAATACGTTTTTGTGCGCCTTCAATTGAATTCGAGAGCATTTTTGCATCGATCGGCTGGTCAGCCGGCATTTTAAGAGCGTCGATTATACCAATAATTCTATCAGAACCGAACAGACGCATAAGATCGTCCTGCATGGATATAAAAAATCTGCTTTCGCCCGGGTCGCCCTGTCTGCCCGCACGACCACGAAGCTGATTGTCTATACGTCTGCTTTCGTGACGCTCTGTTCCCAGAATATATAATCCACCTGCCTGCTTAACAAGCACTGCTTCTTGATTTATTTCTTCTTCGTATTTATCTTTAAGTTCTTTAAATCTGATTCTGGCTGCTGAAATCTGCTCATCATCCGACTTACCAAAATTTGTTCCTTCGTAAATAAGGTATTCGTCAAAACCTTCTTTACGCATTTGTGCTTTTGCAAGGAACTCGCTGTTACCTCCGAGCATAATATCGGTTCCGCGTCCTGCCATGTTGGTAGAAATCGTTACAGCACCAAGCTTACCTGCCTGAGCGATAATCTCTGCTTCCTTTTCGTGGAACTTAGCGTTCAGGACATTATGTTTGATTCCTTTTTTTTCAAGAAGCCGTGAAATGAGCTCACTCTTTTCAATTGAAACAGTACCAACAAGCACAGGCTGACCTTTTTCACGACATTCTTCTATCTGATTTACTATTGCATTATATTTCCCCTCAATACCACGGTAAACAAGGTCGTTTTGATCTTTACGAATCATAGGCTTATTTGTGGGTATTTCAACAACATCCAGCGAGTATATCTCGCGGAATTCATTTTCTTCCGTCAGAGCTGTACCTGTCATACCCGATAGCTTTTTGTACATACGGAAATAATTCTGGAAGGTGATTGTCGCCTGAGTTTTATTTTCCTTCTCTACCTCAACGCCTTCTTTTGCTTCAATTGCCTGATGTAACCCGTTGGAATATCGTCTTCCGGGCATAATACGACCTGTAAAGGTGTCGACAATCAAAACCTTTCCATCCTTGACAACATAATCAACATCAAGCTGCATAACTCCTCTTGCACGAATTGCGTTGTTTAGGTAGTGCATAAGCTCTATATTTTCAGCGTCGCCTAGATTCTGTACATTAAAGTGCGACTCTGCTTTTCTTATACCATTAGCCGATAAAACAGCACTTTTAGCTTTTTCGTCAACTATATAATCCTCTACAATATCCTCGTCCGACTTTTTGGCGTCAAATTCTTTTATACGGTAGCATTTAAGCCTGCGAATAAATTCATCAGCTTTACGGTACATATCGCTGCTCTCTTCGCCTTGTCCCGAAATAATGAGAGGGGTTCTTGCTTCGTCAATTAAAATACTGTCTACCTCGTCCACTATCGCAAAAGCATGTTCGCGTTGAACAAGATGCTCTTTATATATAACCATATTATCACGAAGATAATCGAAGCCATATTCATTGTTTGTTCCGTAAGTAATATCCGCAGCATACGCTTCTCTGCGTTGATCAGGAGTTATGCCATGAATTATAAGTCCAACAGAAAGTCCAAGAAAATGGTAGATATTACCCATCAACTCACTGTGATATTTTGCTAGATAATCGTTTACAGTGACAACATGAACGCCCTGACCTGTAAGTGCATTAAGATATGCAGGGAGAGCGGCCATCAATGTTTTACCTTCGCCTGTTTTCATTTCAGCAATACGCCCTTGGTGAATAACTATTCCGCCCAACAACTGAGAGTGAAACGGTCTTTTACCAGAAACACGATCCGAAACCTCACGAACCACCGCAAAGGCATCCGGAAGAATATCATCCAATGTTTCACCGTTTTTCAATCTGGTTTTTAATATTTCGGTCTGATTACTAAGAGTATCATCATCCATAGCAGCATATTTGCTGCTTAAATCTTCTATTTTTTGTGCAATAGGTTCCAGCTTTTTTACTTGTCGATCGCTGTATGTTCCAAACATTTTATTAAATAAAGACATTGCTATTACCGTTCCTTTCGTGAGAAAGTAATTCCGTTTTTAATTTTAACTGAATAATAATATCATAAATTAACAAATAAATACACCTCTTTTTGTAAAAATAATTGCAAAAATGGTAAAATAGATATATAATATATATTAATACCTTTAATTAGAGGGGAAACATAAAGCTTGAGCGATATAAACATTGTACTCCTGGAGCCAGAGATACCGCAGAATACTGGAAATATTTCACGCACCTGTGCCGCAACGGGTTCTTCTTTACATTTGATAGAGCCGCTTGGTTTTACAATTACGGACAGGCAGCTTAAGAGAGCAGGGCTTGATTACTGGTCGCATCTGGATATTCATTACTATAAGGATTTAAACGATTTTTATTCCAAAAATACAGACGGCTTCTTTTATTATTTCACAACAAAGGCTGCAATAAATTATACAGACGTAAAATATGAGGGCAAAGTCTTTTTATTTTTTGGAAAAGAAACCAAAGGGCTTCCAGAGGAATTGTTACTTAAAAATAAAGAAAGCTGTGTGCGAATTCCCATGCTTGGTGAACTACGCAGCTTGAATTTATCAAATTCCGCCGCAATAGCGGTTTATGAGGTACTTAGACAGCGTGATTTTGAGGGATTGAATCTTAAGGGGAAATTATTTTTGTGAGAACTATTGCCGCTATTTCCACTCCACTCGGCAAGGGTGGTGTGGCTATGATAAGAATTACAGGGGACATCGCTATTAAGGTTACCTCTGCACTTTTTACGCCCAAAAGCGGTAAGAATATTGAAGATATAAGCTCAAACACGGCCGTTTATGGCAGTTTTTTTGATAAAGACGGGGTTTTTGACGACGGTATTATTACAATCTACCGTGCTCCGAAAAGCTATACAGGTGAGGATACCGTTGAGTTATGCTGTCACGGTGGAATTCTTGTTACAAAAAAGTTATTGGAAACGGCAATAACCGCTGGAGCATATTATGCCGAAGCAGGGGAATTTACAAAAAGAGCATTTATAAACGGAAAACTCACACTTTCTCAAGCGGAGGCTGTCGGTGGTATTATTGACGCAAAGAACGAAAAACACCTCACGGTTTCGCTTTTACAGTCAAAAGGAGCTTTGTCGGCTAAGATAAAAGATTTATCGGACAAACTGACTTTGCTTGCGGCATCGGTATATGCCTATATAGATTATCCTGATGAGGATTTACGAGATGTTTCCGTCGAAGAAATGAAAGACAGCCTTTTAGTAATACGAGATGAATTATTCCGATTAAAAGAAACGCACAGATATGGACAAGCCATCAGCGAGGGTATAAACACCGTTATAATCGGCAAGCCAAACACAGGAAAAAGCTCTGTTTTAAACACTTTAATCGGATATGACCGTGCGATTGTTACCGATATCGCCGGAACGACAAGAGATATTGTTACAGAACAAATTCGACTTGGCGACCTGCTGCTCAACCTCTCGGACACAGCAGGAATTCGTGAAAGCAGTGATGTGATTGAGAGTATCGGGATAAATAAAAGCAAGCAAGCGCTTGCTGATGCGGAGCTTGTTTTAGCTGTCTTTGACGGCTCAAGACCGTTTGACGAGGACGACAAAGAAATAATAAAGCAAATAAGTCTTACAGGTAAAGAGGACTGTACAGTTTGTCTGTTAAACAAGAGTGATTTGAGGACGGTTTTACCCGAAATAGCCTTCGGAAAACAGATATTCTTTTCAGCTTTGGAAGGGCTAGGAAAAGAAAGATTAGAAAAAATCATAGGTGAGATGTTCGGAGAGGGTAATATTTCTTCTTTGGGAGAAATTATAGTCGGAGCAAGGCAGTATGCGGCATTGAGCCGAGCATTTGTTGCGATTGACAACGCCTTATCCTCACTTGATGGTTTTACGCAGGATATTGCAGGCATGGATATTGAGGAAGCGATAGCCTGCCTTGGTGAGCTTGATGGCAGATTGGCATCCGAACAGGTTGTAAACGAGATATTTTCACACTTTTGTGTAGGGAAATAATTTTTGCGAGCAAAAAGTTATTGACAATTATATAAAGCATAAAATATTAGGTCGAAGGAAAACATTCATGAGCCATTCTTTATATACAGCAGAAGAATTTGATGTTATTGTCATAGGAGCGGGACACGCAGGAATTGAAGCGGCACTAGCAGCGGCAAGGACAGGTTTAAAAACCGCTCTTTTTACGCTTACGCTTGACCTTGTGGGCAATATGCCCTGCAACCCCTCTATTGGCGGTACCGGCAAGGGGCAGCTCGTCTTTGAAATAGATGCATTGGGCGGTGAAATGGGCAAAGCAGCGGACGCTGTTATGCTCCAGAGCCGTATGCTGAACTTGAGCAAGGGGCCTGCTGTTCATTCCCTTCGCATACAGGCGGACAGGCGAAAATACATGGATTACATGAAGAACCTTATAGAGCGTACCGACAATTTAACGATGATTCAGGCAGAGGTTACCGGAATCGAAGTCGAAAATGATACTATAAGCGGAGTTTATACCGCTTTTGGTGCTTTTTACCCAGCCAAGGCGATTGTTATTGCAACGGGAACCTCTCTCGGGGGCAAAATAATCTGCGGCGAGGAATCCTATTCGTCAGGACCGGATAACACCGTTGCTGCAACAAGGCTTTCCGATAGTCTTATAAACGCAGGAATAAAGCTTGTCCGTTTTAAAACAGGAACGCCGCCACGTTTACATTCCGGCAGCATCGATTACGACCAGCTGGAGGTTCAATCAGGTGACGAAGCGCCGGTTATGTTTTCAACGGATACACCCAAGGATAATAAAAAGGTTTGTTACATCTGCTACACAAACGAGGAAACACACCGGATAATCAAAGAAAATATGCACCGTTCGCCATTGTTTTCGGGAGTAATAAAAGGCACAGGTCCGCGTTATTGCCCAAGCATCGAGGACAAGGTTGTCCGCTTTTCAGATAAAGAGCGACATCAACTTTTTGTTGAACCGATGGGAGAAAGTACAAAAGAAGTTTATCTGCAAGGTCTTTCTTCTTCTCTACCCGAGGAGGTACAAAAAAAGATTGTACACAGTATAAAAGGTATGGAAAAAGCAGTTTTTATGCGTACCGCTTACGCTATCGAGTACGATTGCTGCGATCCGACACAGCTTTATCCAACGTTGGAATTCAAGAGTATAAAAGGCCTTTACGGTGCAGGGCAGTTTAACGGTAGCTCAGGATACGAGGAGGCTGCTGCACAGGGCTTGATTGCAGGAATAAACGCCTCTTTAAAAATAAGGGACAAGGAGCCGTTAATTTTATTAAGAAGCGAAAGCTATATCGCAACCTTAATCGACGATCTTGTTACAAAAGGCACAAACGAGCCTTACAGAATAATGACTTCACGCAGTGAATACCGCTTGCTTTTAAGACAGGACAACGCAAAGACACGCCTTATCGAAAAAGGCAGAAAAGCAGGACTTGTTAGCGACAAGGTGTATGAAGAATATAAAAATCAGCAGGAAACGCTTGAAGCAGAAATATACAGACTTCGCAACGAGTCACTTCCCTGTACTGCCGAATTAAATAAGATGCTGGCAGGGTATGGTTACGAAGAAATTACCGTTGGAATGCGTAAAGCGGATTTAATAAAACGTCCGCTTGTTACCATTGAGGATATTTATATTTTGGAGGATAATACTTCCGATTTACCAAAATCCATTAAAAAACGTGCCGAAATCGAGATAAAGTACGAGGGTTATATAAAAAGACAGATATCCGAGGTCGAAAGGTTTAAAAAGCTGGAAGAAAAGCGTCTGCCTGCTGACATTGATTATAAGAAAATAAAGGGTATACGTAACGAATCTATACAAAAGCTGGACAGAATCCGTCCTGAAAATATCGGACAAGCGTCACGAATTTCGGGTATTTCACCTGCGGACATTTCAGTCTTGTTGATTTATCTGGCTCAGTATGGAAACAGGGAAAACAATAATAATGAATAAAATAATTGAAATAACAAATAAATATTATCCGTTAACATCATCTCAAGCTGAAAAACTGTCAATAATAAGTGAAAAGTTAACCGAAATGAACGGTGTCCTTAACCTCACCGCTTTAAAAACCGATGAGGAGATTGCAATACTGCATTTCTTTGATTCTCTTACCTTGTTAAAAACAGGTTTATTCACAGGGAAAAGTATAATTGACATTGGCTGCGGCGGTGGTTTTCCGTCTTTACCGCTTGCAGTTTGTTCGGATAAATGCACCGTTACGGCAAACGATTCAACAGCAAAAAAGCTTAATTTTGTTGAAGAAACAGTAAAGACAATAGGGATAACTAATCTAAAAACCCTGTTCGGCAGAGCTGAGGAAATCGCTCGTACACAAAAGCGAGAGAGCTTTGATATTGCAGTTGCACGTGGGGTGGCAAGGTTAAATATTTTATGTGAGCTATGTTTGCCGTTAGTGAAAAAAGGCGGACATTTTGTTGCAATGAAGGGCAGTAAAGGCGCAGAAGAATTAGAAGAAGCCGAAAAAGCAATAAAAGCCTTAGGTGGAAAAACGGTTGACATAATTAATGTAGATGTTCCGCTTTTTGACAGAAAGCATACACTTATTGTTATTGAAAAGGTTGTGGCAACATCAAACGATTTTCCAAGGCAATACGCAAAGATTACAAAAGCACCGCTTTAGTTGGAGGATTTTACAATGTTAAGGGATAAAAACGGACTCACCGAAGAAGAATTCATAAAGACATATGATCCTTATAAATACGAACGTCCTTCAGTAACTGTTGATATAATACTTTTTGACGGTGCGAAAACCCTTATGATTAAAAGGGGTGGACATCCTTGCTTGGGCATGTGGGCTTTCCCCGGTGGTTTTGTTGAGCCTAACGAGACGGTGGAAGCCGCCGCAATGCGTGAGCTATACGAGGAAACAGGCACCAAAGATGTAGCTATCCGGCATCTTCGCAGCTTTTCCGACCCTAAGCGTGACCCGAGGACAAGGATAATTACTATAGCGTTTACCGCGCAGTTTGTTTCGGATAACAAGAGTTTTAGGGCAGGAGACGACGCTGCGCAGGCTTCGTGGTTTGATATTTCAATAAGTCCAATCAAGGATTATAAAAAGTTGGATGGTAAAACTTACTTTGCAGTCAGTGAATACGAGATTAAACTATCAAACGGAAAAGAAAATCCATCTTGTATAATATTGCGAAAAACACCTATATTAACAATCCCGGTAGATGCTGTATACGAAATTGTTGGAAAAAGCCCTCTCGCAGGCGATCATGCTTTGATACTTGCCGCCGCTATTGACTCACGACCTGACATTTTTAAAATGTAACAATTGTTATTTAAGTATTTTGTATTGACATTAAGATGGTTTTAATATATAATATCCAAGCACGCAAACTCTCTGAGATAATCATATCACATGAGTTTGTGAAAAAGCAAAGAAATTTAGGGATATAGCCAAGTCGGTAAGGCACAGGACTTTGACTCCTGCATTCCGATGGTTCGAGTCCATCTATCCCTGCCAGTAAAAACCCCCGAAAACCCTTGATTTTCAAGGAAATTCGAGGGTTTTTACTTTAGATATTTTCTTGTTCAAAATGCCCGTTGACCTATAAAAACCTACATAAACATACTCTTTATGTCGTAAAAGTGTCGTATAAAAATCAAATACAGCCCCCTACTCGTTATGAACAAAGGACTTTGTGATTTAATAATATTTTTAATAATTATTGCATTTTAGTAATTATCTGATAAAATATAAATGAGGTGGTAAATTTTGGATTCCGTTTTACATAAACAAAAATTATGTATTTATGATCAAATACAGCATATGAAAAGAAAAGGAATTAAGTTTAATGTTATATCTGAAGAAGAAGCTGTTGAATACATAACTAATAATACTTATTGTTTTAAAATAAAAGCATTTGCTAATATATAAATCTTGAGTTTGCTTACTTAAAAGAATTATCAATTTTAGACATGCATTTAAGAAAAATAATATTAAATATGTCGTTAAATATTGAACATAGTTTAAAAGTGCAATTAAATCGTCATTTTTCAGAAAATACTCAAGAAGATGGTTATAATATTGTAAGACGATTTTTAGATAAACATGAAAAAATACAAGATAATATTAATTATAAAATAAGAACCAATTCACCTTACAATTGTGATTTATTAAAAAAGTACATAAGGAACTTTGCTCTTTGGAATTTTGTAGAATTATTATCGTTCGGCGAATTTATTACATTTTACAAATATTATTGTGATTTATACGAAAAAAATAATGATATACTTAGTCTTTTATTACCTGTTAAATTTATAAGAAATGCAGCTGCACATAATAATTGCTTAATAAACAGCTTAAAAAGGCAAATAAAACATGAATATGTTAAAGTAAATAGTGATTTTAATCTGTCAAAGAAGTTGAATACTATGGTGTCGAAAATACCAAAAATTAATCCAGATTCAAGGATTAAAAAAATGAAAATACCTGTTATACATGACTTTGCAGCTCTTTTATTTGCATTTGATAAAGTTGTTGATAGTAAATCTATCAAGCATTATACTTATCAAAGTTTAATCGTAATGATTGAAAGATTTAATCGTAATATTGATTATTTTTCTAAAAACGATATAATAAAATCTACTATAAATTTTTTAGCAAAAGTAGTTGACAATTTCGATTACTTTGCATATAATGATATCAACGACCAAAAACTCAAATAAAGTTTTTACGAAGACAGTGCCTGCACTGCCTTCGTTTTTTATATTTTTTATTAATTAGGCGGTTCGTCTGCTTTATCCGCTCCGAAAGTAAGTATAAATAAAATTTGCATAGCTATTTCCATAAATTAAGAAAATTAACGGAGTTTTTAATTTATAATAGTATAATGATAAATAATGACATAAAACGACAAATATAATATGGTATATTAGTTTTGTAAAGCATTATAAATACAAAAATACTTTATCGATGCTGATAAAGTATTGATGTATAAATGTTAAATTGAAAGGATATTAATTATGAAAAAGAAATTCAAAATTCCAATGATTTGCATGGTTCTACTAATTTCCGTTTTGGTATCATCTTTCTCCGTAAGCGCTTCTAGTTATTCTGATCAGGACGATCAATGGATGTACAACGATAACAATGAACTTGTATATTTGTGTCGATCATATGTTGAATATGATGATTCAACCAATTCTGTAGAAGGAAGTTCATGGGTAGAGGATTTTTATAATGCTGAATATGATATTCCTGCATACGTAAATATGACTGCATATTATGGTGACGGTACTCCCGGCGGAATTACCGGATCGGTTAGTTTTTACCAAGCTATGTATTTAACTGATGGTTATTATACACCTATAGAATCAATTTGTACTATTCCAGACGGAACATTTATGCACAGGGTAGAACAAACCGCTGTTTTTAATCAAACATGTAGTTATGACGGTGTCACATATTATGCTGTTCCTTCATATCAAAGCAAAACTCTTTCGTGTGAAATAATAATAATTGGTGATTAAATCTAAATTAATTAACCAAAAAATTGGACCTAAGGATAAATAAAATAGCCCCGTTCTCGGTTTTGTGATATAATCCCCTTAGAGTAGACACTTGAAATAACAAAAATTCAAGACTACACTAAGGGGAATATTTATGTCAAGAAAAAGCAAGTTGAGCTATGAAGAAAAGATAGCAGCAATCAATGAATACAAAACCAGGCAAGGAAGCTATACAAATATAGCGATAAAATATGGAATTTCAGATATAAGTTTAAAAGACATGGTTGCGGTTTATGACTCACAAGGAGCAGAAGGACTGCTTCCAAAGCGAGGTAACACTAAGTATAGCAAAGAATTAAAACTACAAGCAGTCACGGACTACCACAGCGCTTTCGCAGCGTAAAAAATTCTCCCTGCTGCGCAGCAGGGAGAATTAATACAAACTAAATATTTTTGTTTTTATTACTGTCTACTTGACAGAGGGCATATCACTCACTTTCCGAGCGGTATTTTGTACGGTATTATTCTTCACGCTTCATAGAAGAAAAGAATGATTCCGCAAAGAAGTTTTCCATTACTGCATTGTCAAAACAATTACCTTTGCGCGACATACTCTGCTGAATACCATTAGCAACGAGTTTCTGCTGCTCCTTTCATCAATTTTATTTAAAATACAAATGTATAGCTAATAATCCATTGTAGCAAACTACTTATTTCCAAGATATATAACATTATGACTTGAAGCTAAAATTATTCTATTATATAGTGCGTTAAATTCTTTATCCATTTCTGGACAGTGAATATAGATTTTTTCTGCATTATAGCTATCCGCTTTTCTTAGTGCGGAATACAAATTCTTGAGAAGTGTATTAGGCATTTGCTTTATCCCATAGGTTATAATGTTTTTTGTTTTGTATAGATGACTCTCATTATCAAAAACAATGCAGAATGTGTTTATTTCCAAATTTGAGTTAATATAGTTTGCTGCTTTATTATCTTCACCAATTACGCAAATAAGAGGAGATTTTGGCGCATAATGTCGGTATTTCATACCTGGTGATAGGACTTTCTCCTTCTCATTTATTTCACTAAAAACTTTATCGTAAAGCTTTACAGTTGGTAAAAATTTTTCAATTTCCTCGATTGTTATAAAACCTGGTCTTAAAATTATCGGATCATCAATAAGTGATATTACAGTGGACTCAACTCCTATATCACATTTCCCTCCATCAACAATAGCATCTATTTTTCCGTTCATATCTTCTACAACATGTGAAAATTCTGTAGGAGAAGGTCTTCCAGAAAGGTTGGCTGAAGGTGCTGCAAGGGGCACCCCGCTTTTTTTTATTATATTTTGCATGACTCTATTATTTGGAAGTCTTAATGCTACTGTATCATGGTTTGCAGTAATCAAATCAGATATAATATCTCTTTTTTTTAAGATAACAGTAAGGGGTCCAGGCCAAAATTTTTCAAAGAGTAAATATGCACTTTCAGGTATATTTTTTGCATATTTTTCAACATCCTTAAGGCCACTAATATGTACAATAAGCGGGTTATCCTGCGGACGACCTTTAGCTTTGAATATTTTTTTTACTGCACTTTCGTCAAGGGCATTTGCGCAAAGTCCGTATACTGTTTCAGTAGGTAGTGCAACTATGCCGCTTTTTTTAACAATATCAGAACAAATATTTATATATTCATCCCCTTTTGTATCCAGGAGCAATGTTTTCATTTTTATCACATATAACTAAATATCCCAGTAATTATCCCAATTTAGGATCTTTAAATTAGTTATTCCTTTTTTAAATTTGTAAGAATGCAGTAAACTCTATATCGTTTAATCCTGTTTGGGAATTTGCGCCTAATCGCTAGAGAATATGTTCATTAGTTTAGTTAATACTTTCTTTCAAGATAATATTCAAAAAAGACTTTTAGAACAATTCAAATGAATCGCACTAAAAGTCTGGTTACCTCTTAAGGTTATAAAGCCAGGTAAATAAACACCAAGATGTTGACTTTATAATTATAACTACTCCCTTTTAATGAGGAAAGTATAGCACATCAAGTTTTTTATGTCAATAAATTTTTAGACTATTTAATTATATTATCATTTAATCATTTTGCAAGTTTGTAATAAAAGTAATTCAAAATTCAAAAAATGATATTGACAAAAACCTAATTTTACGATAATATATGAATAATGAGTGGAAGGTGAATTCATGACTAAAGGACAAATGGAAGCAAAAATCAGCGAAGCTATCAGTAAATTTGAAATTGAGTATATGGGCAGAGGACCGAAAAACATTCGCACCTATATAATCAGTGATATGATAATCGTAAGGCTTACCGGGTTTTTGAGTCCTTCTGAGCAAAAGCTCACCGATAATCCTCAGGGTATTGAATTGTTTAAAAAGGTACGTACCTCACTTTTTGAAGGTGGGCGTGGATATTTAGAAACACTGATTATTGATGTAATTGGTGTAGCTATAGTCAGCACTCACTCGGATATAAGTACAAAAACGGGAGAAAAGATTATTGTTATTACCACCGACAGGAATTTAGAAGAATTAATTACAAAAAAATAATTTCGGAAGACAAAACAAAATAGCATAGCTAAGTTGTAAGTAAGCCGATATCCTAAGATTATTCTAAGGATATCGGCTTTTTTATATATTAATTTTTGGAAGGATGTATTTTTATGAGTAAAAAAGTAGCAATTATTATGGGGAGCGACAGTGACCTTCCTATAGTAAAAGGGGCAATTACTGTTCTAAAAGGCTTTGGAATACCAATAGAGGTACATGTAATGAGTGCTCATCGCACTCCTGCAATTGCTTGTGAATTTGCAACAAAAGCAAAAGAAAATGGTTTTGGTGTAATTATCGCAGCAGCCGGAAAAGCAGCACATTTAGCAGGTGTTCTCGCTGCACATACTACACTGCCTGTAATCGGTATTCCTTGCAAATCCTCTAATCTTGATGGATTGGACGCACTATTATCAACTGTACAAATGCCAAAGGGTATCCCGGTTGCAACCGTTGCTATTGACGGTGCAGATAATGCGGGAATACTAGCAGCGCAAATTTTAGGAGTCTTTAATGAAGAAACGTCAGAAAAGCTTTCAAAGATGAAAACCGATATGGTTAATGAAGTTGTAAAAAAGGATGAAAAGTTACAAACTGAAATGTGGTGGAAGATATGATAAGAAATTTATTGATATAAATCTAAATGTTTTTAAAGAAGGTTATAAATTATAAATTGAGGAGAATTAAAATGACTAAACTAACACAAATATATGAGGGAAAAGCAAAAAAGGTATACACAACAGAAAATCCCGAATTATACATAGTAGATTACAAAGATGATGCCACCGCTTTTAACGGCGAGAAAAAAGGAACGATATTAGGAAAAGGAGTTATTAATAATAATGAAATTACTTGAGAAAAATGATATTCCAACCCACTTTGTTGAAGAACTATCTCAAAGAGAAACACTGGTAAAAAAAGTCATAATAATACCAATTGAAGTAATTGTTCGCAATATAGTGGCAGGCTCACTTTCGAAACGTTTAGGATTGCCGGAAGGAACAAAGCTTTCAAAAACCGTTCTTGAATATTGCTACAAGGATGATGCCTTAGGCGACCCTATAATTAATAATTATCATATTGCTGCACTTGGTCTAGCTACGAATGAGGAGCTTACTTTAATTGCAAATTATTCATTTAAAATTAATGAACTACTGCAAAACTATCTTAAAGACCTTAATATTGAGCTTATTGATTTTAAGTTAGAGTTTGGAAAAACAACTGACGGAAAAATTATATTAGCCGATGAAATCTCACCGGATACTTGCCGCTTTTGGGATAGTAATACAGGTGAAAAGCTCGATAAAGACAGATTTAGAAGAGATTTAGGTGGTATTGAAGATGCCTACAAAGAGGTTTTAAAGCGTTTATTAGGAGAGGATCTTTAAAATTCCTAATATATTTCTTTCAGAGAGAGGTTATAATGATGAAAAACTTTATGAATAAATTTAAATTGCCTAATTATGTTGTTGAAATCATTGAAAGTAGCAGTGAGGTTATTTTCCCCGAAACAAGAGAAGAGATTATTGCTCTTGCCTTTGGAAATAAGGAAAATGACTTTTTTAGTGTTGAATACGAGGTAGAAGGGTTTGGAAAAATTACCGAAGCAAGCGTTACTCGCTGTAAAAATGGTGCTGTTGTAAACTATCCGGATGACTATATGAGAAGACGTGACCCGGACTGCTTATTGGTCGCAGATGATAACGATACAGATAAACCAAAATATGATGATATCTACAATGAGGATTTTGAGCCATTAAGAGATGCGACCTTTGAATGGTTAAAAAAGCAAAGGATTATAATACTTCCGTTCAAATCGGGTGGTCAGGAATATGGCTATGATTCACTTCTTATTGCCCCTGTCAATGCAGCTTTTTTTGCATGCGGTCTTGCAGATTTGCAAGGTTTTATCAGCATAAAGGACATAACTAAAAACTTCTGCCCAAAAGCAATTATTTTTCTTGCTCCACCCTTTAGGCATACACATTTTAATGGGAAGCAAATTGTAATTCACAATAGACTGGAAAAAATCCATGAGTTGTTTTCCTATAATCTATACCCGGGACCCAGTGCAAAAAAAGGTATTTACGGAGTTCTTTTGAACATTGGTGAAAATGAAGGCTGGATTACCGTTCATGCCTCAACCGTTAAGGTAATTACTCCTTATGACAATGAAATTGTAATTATGCATGAGGGAGCATCTGGCGGCGGGAAAAGTGAAATGATAGAAAATATACACAAGGAATTTGACGGACGAATTATTTTAGGGCAAAATACTGTAACCGGAGAGATAAACTATATTGAGCTTAAAGAAACCTGCGAGCTTCGTCCAGTAACCGATGATATGGCACTTTGCCATCCAAAAATGCAAAATAAAAGTAAGAAGCTTGTTGTTAAGGATGCCGAGCAAGGCTGGTTTTTAAGATTAGATCATATCAAAGCCTATGGTACAACTCCAAAATATGAAAAAATATTTATACAGCCGTCTGAGCCACTGATATTTTTGAATATCCAAGGAATTGCAAAATCTACATGCCTTGTATGGGAGCATACAATAGATTCAGATGGGACTCCATGCCCTAATCCAAGAGTTATTTTACCTCGTCGATTGGTTCCAAATGTAATTAATGAGCCTGTCGAAGTTGATGTAAGAAGCTTTGGAGTAAGAACACCACCTTGCACAAAAGAAAACCCTTCTTACGGCATTTTAGGCATGTTTCATATTTTACCACCTGCTCTTGCATGGTTATGGAGACTTGTTGCTCCAAGGGGTCATAATAACCCAAGCATTACTACCTCTGTAGGAATGAGTAGTGAAGGTGTCGGCTCCTATTGGCCGTTTGCAACCGGAAAAATGGTAGAACAAGCAAACCTATTATTGGAGCAAATCGTTAGCTCTACCAATACAAGATATGTTCTTATTCCTAATCAGCATATTGGTGCTTATAAGGTTGGCTTTATGCCTCAATGGATTGCAAGAGAATATATAGCCCGTAGAGGTAGTGCAAAATTTAAAGTGGAGCATCTAAAACAAGCCCGTTGTTCTTTATTAGGTTATACATTAGAATCATTGAAAGTAGACGGTCAATACATAAGAAAGGCCTTTTTACAACCCGAAATGCAGGCAGAGGTAGGAAATGAAGGCTATGATGAAGGAGCAAGAATCTTAACCGAATTTTTTAAAAAGGAAGTTGAGAAATTCAATACTCCTTTATTGGATCCTCTGGGACAACAAATTATACAAATGTTTTTAAACAACGCTCCGGTTGAGGAGTATTCCGATTTAATTCCTATGAAATATTAAGAGCATCATGAAGAAAATAATAAATTTTATTAAAAATTTCTTGTTGGATTTAATACCGGCTTTAGGGGGATTAATAGGTAAAGTAGCTCTTGTATCATCCTTTGCACTTGTTTGGGCAAAGGAGCTTGGGATAAGCACACCTAATTTTGTTTTTGACAATGTAAGATTAGAGTTGATTATTGGAAGTTTAATTACTCTTATAATTGCGATTTTTATTCCCAATACAGCTCCGGTAGGGACGCTCGCACCCTTGATCGTACTTATCCCGACAATGGCAGGGTTTGGCGTACACCCTTTTATTTTAAGCATCTTTATTGGCATGATAGGAATCATAAGCATAAAAACCAATGTATTTAAGAAGTTACTTTCTCTTTCCGGTTATATTTGCAAAACCAGCGTGACCCTTATATTCGGGATTTCCGGTGTGCTTTTATGTGTTCAAAGATTATGCTTATTTTTCGGGAATCGGCTTGTACCATTGCTCTTGCTTATTATCTCACTTGGCATGATATATATTTTCTTGCTTATTTTTAAAAAAGCTTGGCTTATTATTCCCATTGCAGCATGTATATCACTTTTGTATGGTTGGATTTTCGGTATAGAAACAACGTCTTCCTTCTCGTCCTTTAATTCAATTCAATTTAACCCTATTTATTGGTGGGAAGATATATGGGGAATTGGCTTTGGCTTTAATTTAAAAACAATTTTAAAAACATTCCCGTTTGCACTTTTTGTTGTTTTTCTTTGGACAATAGATACATTATCAATTCAAGCAATAATTAATTCTGATTTAAAAAAGAAAGATAAGAAAGAAGAGGATTTAAATGTTAATAGATCATTTACTGCGGTATCTATAAGAAATATTATAGGTGGTTTATTCGGCGGCGCACAAACAGGATCACTTTGGAGAAGTTTTTTAATACCTTTGTATATGATGAAGCGTCCTATGCGTTGTTCAGCCATTATACTTGGCATTATGGGTACTATTGTGGGCATTACTGCTATTCCAATAAAGTATTTATCATTTCCCCCTCTTGTATGGACTGTTCTGTTGTTTGGGATTTTTATTCCGTTTATAAATACGGGTATAAAAAATATTATACTAATCGAGAATATAAAAAGTAGAATTATCATTATACTATTGACTGCACTTGGAGTTATATTTAATCCTATTTTGTCATGGTTCGGAGCAATTATTTATGAGAAAATTAATAAAGACAAACGCTCTATATAATCTGATTTATAATAACGAAACAGTAGTTGAAATCCGAACCCCTGAGGTTTGGACATCAACTACTATTTTTCTATTTTTCCTTATTTCATGCGAACTACAGACGTTTTATTTATCAACATGAAATTGGAAATGATTTCTGAAAAATCTTAAAACATATAATAAAATATCAAAAACGTTAACTTTCGAACCCATACTCGATCACCTTTTGTTTAAGTCAAAAATCGGACTCTGATTGATCCGGTGACCTGTATTTTAGCTTTCGGTGAGGTCGTTTTGTATTGTAAAATTCCATGTAATTATCGACAGCTTTACGAAACTCACTTTCCGAGCGGTATTTTGTATGGTATAAAGAGCCGATATTTACCGGCTCTTTATCAAACTGACTTTCTTATATGCTAATGAATGCACGGGTTCATCATCATAATCGTTTATTATTTACCATTTCTAAAAAATGTTCATGTACAATCGTTTCGTTGGTAAGTTCGGGATGAAAAGCGACTGCAAGTTGATTATTCTGCTGTGCCGCTACAATTTTTCTGTTTACTATAGATAAAACTTCAACATTATTACCTACAAATTTAATATACGGTGCTCTTATAAAAGGCATCTTTATCAGAGTATCGTTTTTAAATTCTGATATTGTATTAAAACTACCAAGCTGTCTACCGTATGCGTTACGTATAACTGTAATATCCATTGTTGCAAGGTGTGATATGTTGCTGTTTTCTAATTCTTTTGCAAGTAAAATCATTCCTGCGCAAGTTCCGAAAACAGGCAACCCATTATTTATATAATTTCTTATCGTATTCATCATATCAAAATCAATGAGGAGCTTTCCCATTACTGTGCTCTCTCCGCCTGGTAAAATCAATCCGTCAAAATACTTATTTAAATCATTCTTTTTTCTAATTTCAAAGCTATTAACATTTAGCTTTTCAAGTATTTTGATATGCTCAGCAAATGCACCTTGTACAGCAAGGACACCAATATTCATTATTTTCCACGCTCCGCCATTAAAAGAGCTATTTCACTTTCATTGATTCCAACCATGGCTCCTCCTAAATCCTCTGATATTTCTGCAAGTATCATAGGATCATTAAAATTTGTTACAGCCTTTACTATAGCCGCAGCTCTTCTTTCTGGATTTCCAGATTTAAATATTCCAGAACCTACAAAAACTCCTTCAGCACCAAGCTGCATCATAAGAGCGGCATCGGCAGGAGTTGCAATGCCACCAGCGGCAAAATTCACAACAGGAAGTTTACCATTTTTATGAACAAAAAGTGCTAAATCGTATGGGACCTGTAATAGTTTTGCTGCATTATAGAGCTCGTCCTCACTCATTGAAGTAAGTCTTCTAATTTCACTTTGAATAATACGCATATGTCGAACAGCTTGTATAATATCACCTGTGCCTGGTTCACCCTTTGTTCGAATCATAGCAGCTCCTTCATTTATTCTGCGTAAAGCTTCTCCTAAATCCTTAGCACCACAAACAAAAGGAACATTAAATTTTGTTTTATTTATATGGTAAATATCATCTGCTGGTGACAAAACTTCGCTTTCATCAATATAATCAATTTCAATTGCTTCAAGTATCTGCGCTTCTACAAAGTGTCCGATTCTACATTTTGCCATTACAGGAATAGACACTGCTTGTTGTATTCCTTTTACCATTTTCGGATCACTCATTCGAGATACACCTCCTGCAACCCTAATATCTGCAGGAATTTTTTCCAAAGCCATGACTGCACATGCACCTGCATTTTCGGCAATTATTGCCTGTTCGGGTGTTGTAACATCCATAATAACACCACCCTTAAGCATTTGTGCGAGCTCCCTGTTTAAACTGTATCTTTCATTTAACAAATTATATATCTCCTTTACTTATTTGTTTATATATATTATAATACATTATGATATTATCAAAATATCCATTTTACTAATATTTAATAATACCAGATTATATAGGAGAGAAAACAATGTTAACCTACAATATCGAAAGCAGAGGAAGCACACCAATATATATCTATCTTTATAATTGTATAAAATTAGATATTGAAAACAAAACAATAAAATCAAACGAGAAGCTGCCATCCAAGCGTAATCTTGCCGAGCACTTAAAAGTAAGTATTATGACAGTACAAAATGCATATCTACAGCTTTTGTCTGAGGGGTATATTTATTCTCGTGAAAAAAGCGGATATTATGCGTCTGATTTAGAGTGGTTTAATACTACAGTTTCTAATAAGAATGTTTTGGTAAAACAATTAAATAAAAATACTGATGAGTATTATATTGATTTTTGTGAAAATAGTATCAATATCGGTAATTTTCCTTTTTCTATTTGGTCAAAGCAAATGAGAGATGTTTTATCTGAACGCGATAGTGAACTACTCCGCAAAAGTCCTATTGAAGGAGTTTTAAAACTAAGAAATGCTATTGCAGTTTTTTTACATCACTTCAGAGGAATGTTAGTCTTGCCAGAACAAATTATAATTGGTGCAGGAACAGAATATCTATATGGGCTGCTTGTTAAATTACTTGGTAAAGATGATATATATGCAGTTGAAGACCCTGGGTATAAAAAAATTACTCAAATTTATAAAAAAGAAAATGTAAGTTGTAGACATATAAGCCTTGATAAATACGGAATATCTGTTGAAGAATTAAAAAAGAGTGACGTCAATATTGTGCATATTTCTCCATCACATCATTTCCCGACTGGGATTGTAATGCCGATAAAGAGACGCCAGGAGCTATTAAATTGGGCAAACGAAGAAATTAATCGTTATGTTATCGAGGATGATTATGATAGCGAATTTCGCTTTACAGGGAAGTTAATTCCTACAATGCAAAGTATCGATGTACAAGACAAAGTGATATATATTAACACATTCTCAAAAACCATATCTCCTGCTATCCGTATAAGTTATATGGTGCTGCCATGTTCACTCGCTAAGAAATATAAAGAGGAACTGGACTTTTACTCTTGTACTGTTTCAAGCTTCGAACAATATACCCTAGCAAAATTTATAGAAAATGGCTATTTCGAACGACATATTAATCGAATGAGAAAATTATATAAACTTAAGAGAGATCTAATAATAAAAGTTATTAGATCCAGCTCTCTTGAAAGTAAAATCGATATTTTAGAGGAGAACTCTGGACTACATTTAATTTTGAAGCTTGAAACAGATATGAGTGATGAAGAAATAGTTCATCAAGCGAAAATAAATAATATAAAAATTTCCTGCTTGTCACAGTACTGTTACAAGCAGGAGAATGCAATAAAATCCATGGTAATTATTAACTATTCTGGTGTTGATGTTGCAAAAGTAGAGCCTGCAATAAAAACGTTATCAAAAATAATTCGTTAACATTATTATTTACTTCATTTTTGCGCTTCAATATCACGGATCAAATTTACCATCTCAATGGCAGAAACCGCACTGTCAAATCCTTTGTTCCCAGCTTTGGTGCCAGCACGTTCAATTGCCTGTTCTATGTTTTCGGTAGTAAGCACGCCAAACATAACAGGGATGCCACTATTTAAAGATACAGTCGCAATACCCTTTGATACTTCACTACAAACATAATCATAATGAGTGGTGCTACCTCGGATTACGGCACCTAAGCATATAACAGCGTCATACTTTCCGCTTTTTGCCATTTTTGAGGCGATTAGCGGGATTTCAAATGCTCCGGGAACCCATGCAACGTCAATATTTTTTTCCTCAACCTCGTGGCGCTTCAAAGCATCTAATGCACCACCTAACAATTTTGCTGTGATAAATTCATTAAATCGTGCAGCAATAATACCAACTTTAATGTTTTTTGATACAAAATTACCTTCATAAGTCTTCATTTTAATATTCTCCCTTTTGTTTAATAATTTAATATATGTCCCATTTTATTCTGCTTTGTTTTTAAATAAAATTCGTCATGTGTCGTGATGTCCATCTGTATAGGTAATCTATCAAGAATATCTATACCGAAGTCGGAAATTCCATATACCTTTTGCGGATTGTTGGTTAACAGCCTTAATGATTTAACACCTAAGTCTCTAAGTATCTGTGCACCGATATAGTATTCGCGTAAATCATTCTTAAACCCAAGAGCAATATTTGCTTGTACAGTATCAAGTCCTGTATCCTGTAAGGCATATGCCTTTAACTTGTTTATCAGCCCGATGCCACGACCCTCCTGACGCATATAAAGTAATATTCCTCGACCTTCTTTTTCAATTTGCTTCATAGCGGAAGCAAATTGTTCGCCACAGTCACAACGAGCAGATCCAAAAGCATCTCCCGTTAAGCACTCTGAATGAACACGGCAGAGTATATTTTTACCATCTCCTATTTCGCCTTTTACTAGTGCAACATGATGCTCGCCATTGAGTGTATTAATATATCCATAAGCATTAAAATTACCATATTTGGTAGGCATCTTTGTTACCGCTATCTGTTCTACTAACTGGTCATTTTTCTTTCGGTATGCTTGTAAATCTTTTATTGTTATAAATTTAAGATTAAATTTAATGGCTAATTCTATAAGCTCAGGCGTTCTCATCATCTTACCGTCATCATTCATAATCTCACAACAAAGACCACATTCTTTTAATCCAGCTAACCGCATTGAATCAACAGTTGCTTCTGTATGTCCATCACGCTCTAAAACGCCATTTTTCTTGGATAAAAGAGGGAACATATGCCCCGGGCGGCGAAAGTCTTCCGGCTTTGCATCATCATCTACACTTTTTAATGCCGTTACAGACCGTTCGGTAGCTGATATGCCTGTGGTAGTACTAATATGATCTATTGATACGGTAAAGGCAGTTAAATGGTTATCTGTATTTTCAGAAACCATTTGGGGTAACTGCAACCTCTTTGCGATTTCTTCGCTCATTGGCATACAGATAAGACCTTTACCATAAGTAGCCATAAAATTTACATTCTCGGTTGTGGCAAACTGAGCCGCACAGATAAAGTCACCTTCGTTTTCTCTGCCCTCATCATCTGTAACAAGTATAATTCTGCCTTCCCGTAGATCCTGCAATGCTTCTTCAATTGTGTTATACTTAAACATACTATTTCTCCTTATTTAATATCCTGATTTCAAAAGAAATTCCTTTGTTATTTTGCTTTGGGATTTTTGTTTATTATCAACCCCAATTAATTTCTCAACATATTTTCCAATAATATCATTTTCTAAATTAACAATATCCTGTACTGATTTTTTAGATAATATTGTTTCTCTAGCGGTATGAGGTATTATAGAAACACTAAAGTCTTCGTTAGTTACTTTGGCTATTGTAAGGCTGATACCGTCTATTGCAATCGATCCTTTTTCTACAATATATTTTAACAAGTTTTTTTTAGCGCTTATTGTATACCAGATCGCATTATCGTCCTTTTCAATTTTGATTATTGTACCCGTTCCGTCAATATGTCCCGACACTATATGCCCACCAAAACGACCGTTTGAAGGCATTGCTCTTTCTATGTTTACAAAACTCCCGATTTTTAGAGTTCCAAGTGAACTACGGCTCAGTGTTTCGTTCATTACATCAGCTGTGAAGGTATTGCCTGTAAGATTTGTAACTGTCAAGCAAACTCCGTTTATAGCAACACTGTCGCCGGTTTTTAAATCTCCAAATATCACTTTACCACTTATGGTTAGGACGGAGGAATTGCGTCCTTTATTCATAGTTACAATTTTACCTATTTCTTCAACTATACCTGTGAACATTTTGTATTACCTCGCCTTCAATTAAAATATCATCATCCAAAAATATTATTTGTTTATCCTTTAGCAAAAATGCATTGTCAGGTAATTCAATACCAAGTCCTCCTACGGGAGTTTTTGCAGTGTTACCTCCGAATATTTTTGGCGCAATATAACATTGTACTTTTTTAACGATACCAGCTTGCAATGCACTGTAATTTATAGTTGATCCGCCCTCTAATAAAACACTATCTATATTTTGCTCGCCTAATCGCAACATTAAGACATTTAGATCAATATGTTCTTCTTTTTTAGGTATTATAAGAAGCTTGCAACCAAAATTAATGAATTGTTTTTGCTTTTCAACATCAGTGCAGGCAGTGGCAATATAGGTAGAAATATCGTTTGCAGTTTTTATAATTTTAGAATTAAGTGGTGTTCGTAAATTTGTATCACAGATAATTCTAACAGGATTTTTACCGTTTTGTAATCGGCAGGTGAGTAGTGGATCATCGGATATTACTGTATTTACTCCTATCATAATTGCAGTATATCTATGTCGCGATTGATGGACATGTTCTCTCGCTTTTTCACCTGTAATCCATCTTGACCATCCTGTATATGTTGAAATTTTTCCATCAATGGTCATAGCGTACTTCATAACGACAAAAGGTGTTTTCGTCTTGATATAGTAAAAAAAAACTTCGTTTAATTTATTGCATTCTTCTTCACATACACCCGTGATTACTTCTATACCGTTTAGAATAAGAGCTTCTATCCCTTTTCCTGCTACAAGAGGATTAGGATCTTTTGAGCCGATAACAACTCTTTTAATACTGTTTTTAATAATTGCCTCTGTACAAGGAGGAGTTTTACCATAATGACAGCAAGGCTCTAAGGTTACATACATCGTTGCACCTTGTGGGGAGCATGTACAAGACTCTAAAGCATTTCTTTCAGCATGTAAACCGCCATATTTTTCATGATAACCAGAGCCGATTATTTTTTTGTTTTTTACAATAATAGCTCCAACCATAGGGTTCGGATTTACATAACCGCACCCTTTTTTGGCATTTTCAATAGCTATTTTCATATACTCTATATTAGACATTTCACACCGCCTGTAATAAATATAGTGCCTTAAACAAAATGTTCAAAGCACTTTTTACAAATATATTATCACTGTAAAAAACTCTGAAATGCAATAAACATTTCAGAGCAACGATTACAATATAAGCAATAATGCTGATATATTTATCTTCTTTCATCCAGACTATACTGTCGGCTTTGGAATTTCACCAAATCATACCTCTCGGTTCGTGGGCTATACCACCGGTAGGGAATTTAACCCTGCCCTGAAGACTTCTATTAAATTAAATAACATTATAACATAAACATTTGTAAACGTCAAATTAATTATACGCAAAATCAAGAATTTTAAAAACTAAAAAATATTAATTTGTAGCAACAATCTCTACTAAAGATAAACGTTTACGATGTTTCTTATTACAGTTTATTGTTCTTTATCTTTTTCAATAAAACGATTGAACTTGTGGTGTGGTTGAAACTCCTACATTTAAAAACATATAATCCATACAATACGAGTTTTATTATAGTAAGAATGTTTTGTATATCTAATTCATCCCATCTTGGTGATGATTATTTAACCCTTTTCTACCAATAATCACAAGCCTTATAGTTGGTATAATGGTTGGCATTATCATGCACTTTAGCATCTATAATTTTGATTTTATCTTACGGTAATATGTAGTGCTTATTTAGGATGTCTTTAACTTTATTAACAACCTCCTCATTACTTAAATCTTTATCTGCATATTGAGAAATAAGAACTCCAGTACATATACAGGTAGTTTAATGCTGCTTTTTAAGCTGTTTAATATACCTTTTTTAACTACTTTATATTGAAATACGCTTTGTACTTTTTCATTTAGTTCCATCATAACTCTCCTAACCGAATATATCTAATTCTTTATCGATAACGATATGCTTGATTTTTTTATGGTTACTTTTTCTGATTCTTTTCCATCTGAAATCATTATACCAGAAAGTTATCAAGCATATTTTACTTTATTACTTTGAAGCTTAAGTATTTTTTAAATAGACAGTAAGCTTAAAGGTGACTAACTATTAAAAGTCACTATAGTCAAAAAATTACCTTTCCTTTTGGTGTCAGGGCTTTTCTTGATTCTGACAAATGTAGCTTGACTATCAATGAGACAGCATTGATTTATTGAGTTATTTTAAAATTTAAACCTTGAATTAAATCTGAATAGTTATCAGTATTCTAACGAATTCCAAAAAAGAAATGCACACTCCTTTGATTAGGGCTGTGCATTTCATTTTATGAATTATTCTTATACATAAAAATGAAATAATCATCATTTGTTAATAAATATATTGATATCTTTTATATATAAATAACAAAGTAAAATATTACATCATATCATATTTTGTTGAAATTTAAGTTTTTTTATGTTATAGTAAAAATGATTTAATCTGACATAGTTATGACATAATAGAAAGAGGAGTTTACATGAACCAGACTTTAGTGACTGCTTTGGTGAATAATGCTGCCCTGTTATTGGTTTTATCGGTAATTTATGAGTTTAGTTATTTATTACCTATTAAGTATAAACGATTCGAACCTATAATTAATGGCATACTTATATCAATTATTTGCATAGCTATTATGTTAATGCCATTTAAACTGCAGCCGGGTTTGGTTTTTGATACCAGATCTATTTTAATTAGTGTCACAGCTTTAATTTTCGGATCAATACCTACAATAATAACAGCAACAGTGGCTGCTATTTATAGAATAATCGTTGGCGGCAGCGGTACAATACCGGGACTTACGGTTATCGCTGCAAGCGCTTTAATTGGTTTGGCATGGAGAAAATGGCTTTATCCTAAATCTAGGAAATTACGTTCGCTAAATATTTATACAATGAGTATAGTAGTACATATTACAATGTTAGCCTGTATGCTTTTACATCCTGATAGATTTAAAGTTATAAAGGAAATTGCCTTACCGGTTTTATTAATTTACCCGATAGCATCTATATTGTTAAGTTTATTATTAATTAGACAACAAGAACGTCGACGTTATCAAGAACAATTAAAAGAATCCGAAGAAAGATTTCAGCTTCTTTTTAATAAAGCACCGCTTGGATATCAATCGTTGGATATAAACGGATATTTTATTGATGTCAATCAACAATGGCTTGATACTCTCGGCTATACACGTGAGGAGGTAATCGGTAAATGGTTTGGAAATTTTCTTACACCGTTTTGTAAAGAAGGATTCATAAAACGGTTTTCTCTAATTAAAGCTCAAGGAAAAATACATAGTGAATTTGAAATGCTTCATAAAAACGGGACAATACTAACTATTTCCTTTGACGGAAAAATCGGACTTGATTATAATGGCGATTTTAAGCAAACACATTGTATTCTTCGTGACATTACCGAGCATAAAAAAGTTGAAGAAGCATTAATAACTTCAGAAATGCGTTATCGCCGTCTTTTTGAAGCATCAAAAGACGGAATAATAATTCTTGACGCAACAACCGGTATAATTCTAGACATCAATCCATTTATAACAAGTTTATTAGGTTACAAAAAAGAACAATTAATAAATAAACTGATTTGGGAGACCGACGCGTTAAAAGATATAATAAAAGACTTAAATGATTTCTTCGAAATACTTCAGAAAGATTATAATTATTTTGAAGATTTGATCATAAAAAAAGCAAATGGACAGAGTATTAACATTGAATTTATCAGCATTGCTTATTTAGTTAAAAGTCAAAAATTAATTCAATGTAATATCAGAGATGTTACTGATCGTAAGCGTACTGAAAACGATTTATTGGAAAGTGAAAAAAAATATAGCAACTATATTGAAAATGCACCAGATGGAATTTTTGTCGTTAATGAAAAAGGACAATTTATTGATGTAAACAAAGCTACAATTACTATGACGGGTTATAGTAAAGATGAGCTTTTGCATACTAATATCAAAGACATTACTTTCAAAGATTCATTACATGAAGCCTTACAAAATTTTATGTTTTTATTAAAAACAGGTTCTATGAAAACAGAATTGAGATATAAACATAAAAACGGAACAATCAGATGGTGGAGAATCAATTCTGTAAAGCTAACAGAAAACCAATTTCTTGGTTTTGCGAGTGATATAACTGATAGAAAAAAAGCACAAGATGATCTCGTTTATTTAATATACCACGATTATCTAACCGGGCTTTACAATCGAAAATATTATGAAGAAATTAAAATAATGTTAGATAAGGAATATTATCTTCCCATATCAATTTTAATCGCTGATATAAACGGTGTACGACTTATAAACGATGCTTTTGGTTATGCAGAAGGAGACAAGTTAATTAAAGAAACCTCGATTATTCTACAAAAATGCTGTCGAAAGGAAGATGTTTTAGCAAGAATCGGCGGTGACGAGTTTGTTATAATTATGCCTAACACCAATAATGAAGAAGCATATAAAATGTTTAATTTAATCAATAAGGAATGCGATGTATTTAATGAGAATCATAAAATAAAATTATATGAAATCAATCTCTCGATCGGATTTTGCACAAAAAATAATTCGAATGTAAATATCGAAGAAACAGCAAAAATGGCAGATGAATATTTACGCAATCAAAAACTTTTAAATAGCAAAAGTTTCCATAGTAACCTTATTTCATCAATAATGGCAACTGTTTATGAAAAGAGTCAGGAAACAGAAGAACACGCAAAAAGACTTTCTGTTATGTCTAAAAAAATAGGTGAAAAGTTAAATCTACCACAAAAAACCCTTGGCGAATTAGAACTTTTATCAGTACTTCATGACATTGGTAAAGCGGTAATTGATGACGCAATTTTAAACAAACCGGGAAAACTTACCGAAGATGAATGGATCATCATGAAAAAGCATCCCGAAATTGGTTATAGAATAGCTAAAGCTTCATCAGGATTGGAGCATATCGCAGATTACATACTTGCACACCATGAGCGTTGGGACGGAGAGGGTTATCCTCACAGACTTAAGGGAGAGGCTATACCACTGCTTTCAAGAATTCTTTCAATTGTGGATGCTTATGATGCTATGACGAATGACAGAGTATATCGTAAAGCAATGACAGAAAAAGATGCGATTAACGAAATTATAAAGAATGCAGGAACACAATTTGATCCTCAAATTGTAGAAGCGTTTGAAAAAATAATGTGTGTACAGTCTTTTTCAAATTAGGAAGGAGATAAAAATATGACAAAAATAGTTATTTACGTAATAATATTTTTCATAATTATATCCTCTATGTCAACTGTTGTAGGTGCAAAAAACGTAACAAATGATATAAATATAACAAATATATTTAACGATCATGGTACTGAGATAATAATTATATTCGCCTTATTTATTTTTATATTGCTGATTTTAATATTGAATAATAAAAAATTAAAAATTTTAAATAAAAATATTATAAACATTAACAATTTAATGAAAACATTCGGTGATGCGGAAGATAGTTTGGTTTATTTAAAGGACGAAAATTTAAAATACGTCTTTATAAACAAGGCGTTTGAATCTGTTTATAAAATTCAATCAGAAAAAATTATCGGTCATGATGATACTGTTTTTTTAAATGATGAGAGGGTAGAACACCAAAGGCAAACAGATCTCGATGTTTTAAAAAACGGAAAATTAATTATTGAAGAAGCAGAATTGCAAGGTTACATTTATAAAATAACAAAATTTCCTGTAAAAATGCTAAACGGTAAATTCGGCGTAGGTGCTTATTTAAAGGATATAACTGATGAACGAATTAGACTGAAAAAAACAGAAAAAATACTTTACCGTCATAAAATACTTGTTGATGTTCTAAACAGTAATTTTAAAAGCAGACAAGAACAGCTTGATTATGTATTGCATCAAGCTTTGGAATTAACTGAAAGTAAGTATGGATACATATATATGTATGACGAAGAAAAAAGACAATTTACCCTTAATTCCTGGACAATAGGTGTTATGGAAGCATGCCAGGTTATGGATAAACAGAGCACTTATCATTTAGACAAAACCGGTATCTGGGGCGAGGTTGTCAGACAACGTAAACCAATAATAGTAAATAATTTTAAACAGCCTAATCCTCTTAAAAAAGGTCATCCGGCAGGTCATATTGCGCTGAGTAAATTTATGTCTATTCCGGTTATAATTGATGAGAAAATTCTTGCAGTGATAGGACTTGCAAATAAAATTAATGACTATGATGATAATGATGTATACGAAATGATATTATTAATGAACGGGGTATGGAATGCTGTAGAAAGAAGAGAAAAACAAGAGAGATTATCCTTTGAACGAAATAAATATCTGCAGACATTATTTTCAATCGGTGATGGTGTTTTGGTTGTTGATAAAAACGGAAATATCGATATGCTCAATAAAGTTGCGGAGGATTTAACCGGTTGGACTTTATCACAAGCACTTGGAAAACAATATAAAGAAATATTTGATATTTCTGACGAAAACAAAGAAATGGTAATAAACGATCCTATACAGAAAGTTTTTGAAACTGATAACGTACAGGAATTCGGAAACCACGCTATACTTACATCTAAAAACGGAATAAAATATTCGTTGGAAGACAGTGCAGCTCCCATTAAAGATGACTCTGGTGAAACTGTCGGCGTTATTCTTGTCTTTCGGGATGTTACAGATAAAATGGAGCAAAGGAAAAAAATCGATTATTTAAGTTTTCATGATTCTTTAACCGGATTATATAACCGCAGATTTTTCGAGGATGAATTACGCCGTTTAGATAATAAGCAGAATCTGCCTCTTTCAATTATAATGGGAGATGTTAATGGATTAAAATTGACCAATGATATTTTCGGGCATACATATGGAGATAAACTCTTAGAAAACACCGCTCAGGTTATGTGTAATGTTTGTAAAAATAGAGATATAATTGCCAGATGGGGTGGGGACGAGTTTATAATACTTTTACCCCAAACTAGTTACTCAGAAGCACAAGACATAGCTTTTAGGATAAAAGATGAATTAAAAAAAGTGCAGATTAAAGCAATAAGGGGCAGTATTTCAATTGGTACTGATACAAAACAAGATGAAGCCCAAAGTATCCTGTGCGTATTGAATAGAGCTGAAGAAAAAATGTATGAAGCAAAAAGTATTGAACGAGATAATTTTAAAAGCCAATCTATTGATACAATTATTAAAACACTTCACGAGAACAACCCCAGAGAAAAAGAACACTCTATTCATGTGAGTGAGCTTTGCGGTAATATGGGAAAAATGCTGAATCTTTCCAACGTAGAGATCAGAAAATTAAGAGAAGCTGGCTATCTTCATGATATAGGTAAAATTGTGTTGGAACCTAAATTATTAAACAAAAATGTAAATATCAATGATGAAGAATGGAATGAAATAAAAAAGCACCCTGTTATCGGGTATAGAATATTAAATTCTTTTGACAGTACCATTGACATGGCAGAAATCGTACTTTCGCATCAGGAACGCTGGGATGGTTCAGGTTATCCTAAGGGTTTAAAGAGCGAAGAAATACCAATGCTTTCAAGAATAATTAATCTGGCAGAGAATTACGAACGAAAATTGTATGGCAGCTCAAATTTCGAACCAATTAGTAAAGAAGAAGCAATAAAAGCAATTCGTGAAAAGTCAGGATTGTATTTTGATCCCTTATTTACTGAAATATTTATTAAGATGGTTGAGTCTTCAGATTAAAAATTACTCAATAAATCAATTCTAAATACTGTTGATATTTTAAATCTTGCTTAAAAGGATGAAATTTTTTAATGAAAAAGCTGATATGTTTATTATTATCGATTGTTTTAGCATTTCCACTATCCTTAATATGTATAGCTGAGGAGTTTGGTAATATGGAAAATAGTAATTATTATAAAGACTTGATTTACAAAGAAATAGAATATGTTAATTCTCTTGCGTTACCAAACAGTGCTATCGCATTCTCATTACCAAAGATTATTTCATACTCTGAATACCTACCACTGCCTGATATTGATGGTATAAAATCAAGCGAATATACATCTTGGAAAAGTACAAAAATTATTCCTTATTTTTCTGCTTTTGCCGTTCTTGGACTGATACAAGGCTGTGATACATTAAAAATTAATGATGGTAAAGATACTGCCTTGAATTATATCAACTGGTATATTTTACATATGAATACTCTAAAAAGTGATGTCAACGGGGTCAAGGGTACTGTTTATGATTATTATGTTTTTATAGGCGATAACGGAAAAATTATCGAGCTTGATTATCCGACAGCTTATAAAAATCACAAAAACGAACTTTTACGCAAAAGTAATTATGACAGTACCGATTCATATGCAGCGATCTTTCTTGAACTTCTATACGAATACACAAGAGTATTTGACAATGATTTCTTAAATGATAAAAAAGAGCTTGTCAAAACTCTCATTGATGTGATAAATGCTACATATATTAAGAACCTCGATTTGACAGGAGCAAAACCGGATTATATGGTTGCATACCTTATGGATAACTGTGAGGTGTATAAAGGTTACCTTGCAGCCGACAAAATTTTTACGGAATTTATTGATGATAAATCTTATGCTAAAGAATGCTTTGTAAATACGGAAAAGATAAAGTCAGCTTTGCTTAACACTTTTTGGGATGATAATAACAAAGCATTTTCTCCCGGGGTATTTGATAACGGTAAGCCTGCTTTTGGTACAACAAAGGAGGATATGAAAGTATTTTATCCTAACGCAACAAGTCAGTTGTTCCCAGTAATATTCGGCCTACTTGAGACACAAAGTGAAAAAGCAACTTTTATATATAACCGTTTTAACGAGGAATTCGGAAAAACAGGAGTAACGAGAAAAGATTGGGTAAATATGGATTGCGGGGACGCTTACCCGTGGGCTCTGATAGGTCGTGCAGCTGTTTTAATGAATGACTTAGACCGTGTTAACGATTACATAAAAACCATTAATAGAAGTTATATACAAAAAAATCATATCGAGCCCTATTACTGTGCAGAAGCTGGTCATATACTTATTATCCTATGCGAACTATATACGCTTTCTTCCGAGACAAATTCTGAAAATAGCTATGAAATTGAGTCAGAGATTAATTCATATACAAAAACGGAAAGCGAAACTGTAAGTAATTGCGAAACAGAGTCAAACTCAACAGAAGCATCAGAAGCGATTGAATCAAATGAAACGATAAATTCAACCGATAAAATAAAAAACAAAGAAGCATCTGTTCTTCCTTGGATTTTAGGAATTTCGGCAGTAATAATAACATCGGTCGGAATATTGATATATAGTAAATTAAAATACAAAAAAACATAAATTCTTTCTAAATTAGCGTATATTTAGTTATTTTTATTTCTCGTTCATTGCATTAAAAACCCTCGAATATCCTTGTAAATCAAGGTTTTCGGGGGTTTTTAATATAATTAGTAATTTGCATATAATTATCTTCTGAAAAATATTGAAATTATATAAACTTTAGTTTATAATAAAAAGCGCAACATGAATGCAACGTAAGATAAATAATCTATTCTGAAAGGATAAAATTATGTCACATAATTACAAAGTGGAAGATCTTGACAACAGCATGGATAATGTTTATATAGGCCCTTATCATGCAATAGATAAGGTTGGAGGTTATATTTACCGTTCACGTGAAAGTCTTTACGGTTTTGATGTTCCTCTTAAAGATCATATCAAATGTATGCTTGAGCTTTGTGCCGGTGCGCATTATTACGCTCACAGCGTTTATTCTGACCTTTACACGGAATCTTCGGCTCTTATTGACCTTCGGGAATTGAAGATCCGTAGGGTGAACATTGATGGCAAGCCCTGTCGCAATGCGTATTTGTGTCTGGGTTATGTTTCCGGCGGAAAATACTGGCACATGGATACTGGACTTGCAAATAATTCCGAGGAAGATTACTGGAGTGCATTTTCCTGGGGTTCCCATTACGGAAGTCCTGACAACTGTACCAATGATGATGTACATAATTTTAATACCAGGAATTATCCCGATACACGTTATTTCAGAAATACCTTTAGGGTAAGCGGAACAGAGGAAACAGACACAGTAACTTGTATTTATGAGTTTCTCAATGAAAATAAAAATGTGATTGCCACTCTATCACTGGAATTCAAACGTGGTTTTGGTGAAATTTTTGCTCGAAGCGAAAACGGCAAGCCGATGCTACGTTTTACCCGTTTCATGTCTATGGTTCCACGTTCCGGCAAGCTTTCCGACGACGACGCTGATGAAACTTATCTTGTTGCTACTATGCGTGATCTGCGGCTTGACGGAACACACTGGACAGAAGACCGCCTGGATTATGTCTGGTCTGTTCAAGGTGCCAACATACTCGACCTGCAGATTTCCGGTCTGAGCGATCACCCTGTAGCTGACGATGTGGATTATATCAACATGGTTCACAGGTATCAACTCAATTAATTATTATATTATTCGAAGCAGGTGACCGTAATAATGAAAGATAGAATTATCAAAAAACGAGTCAAAATGATGGCGGCAATCTTATCATGTATTTCTATTTTCCTTACTGGTTGTAACGCAAAAATCAACACAGATGAATCTTCTTCATCTTCCGATACCAATTCGGAAACAACGTCAGATGCTCCATCATTACCCGAGGTGAGGACTCTTTGCGGATCCTTCATTCAATCCTGGTTGGTTAGAAATTGGTCACAAACTCGTTGGGATACAGAATGCCAGAACATGGCTGATGCCGGTATGAAATACATAATTTTGCAATCGGTTGTTGATTTAACTTATAATACGGACACCCAATTAGGTCAGAATCCGGATACATATGTTACAACAGGAGTGAATTCTTTATACCCTTCTGACCTGCTTGAATTAAAGTCGGCAAACACAGGCAATGATGCACTTAAAAAATGTCTGGAAGCTTGTAAAAAAACAGGTATTCAAGTTATTATAGGCCTTGTCAGCGATAATCGTTGGTGGCTTTACGGGTGGGGGCTCCCGAAAATGCCGGATGGTTCTACAGATATTATAACAAATAGTTATTTTGCTAAGTTTATAGAAGAAAATGCGGATATCAGCAATAAAATTGCAGATGAAATTTACCAGAAGTATGGCAATGATTACAAGGATCAGATTTATTGTTGGTATTATAATAACGAGATTTGGAATATAGACATAGCATGCAAGGGTACAGATGGCGGTGTTTATGCAAAATTATTATCTAACAGTTTTAATCTTTACCTTCGTTATTTTAATCAAATCACACCGGGAATGCCAATGATGTTAAGCCCGTTTATAAATCCTACATTGTCCACGCCGGATGAGTGCGGAAAAATGTGGAAGGATATATTTAAACTGACAGAATTCCGGGAAGGCGATATTTTCAGTCCGCAGGATTCGTTCGGCGGAAATCCCAGTTTAGACCTTGATAAATGGTGGGTAAACTACAAAGCGGCAGCTGATGCAAAGCCAGGGCTGATTCTTTGGGCAAATAATGAAAACTTCCGTGAGGGAGGTAGTGTTGCGACCATTAATGAATTTGTGAACAAGCAAATCAATGTTACATCAAAATACGCAGAAGCGAATATTTGCTTCTCCTGGAACCATTATTATTCACCTCTGCAAAGAAATCCTGGATATAACAAGTCCTATGTGTATTATGTACAAAACGGGAAATTGGAAACTGAATCCCCAAGCAAACCTGTTTTAACTGCAAATGGTCTGACTATTACATGGGATGCAATCGACAATAAAGACATATGCGGCTTCCGTGTTTTTGACGAAACAAAAACTCGCCTTATTGCAACTGTTGAGATAGGCAAAGAAAAAAACAGCGTTATACAAAAAACATATAAAGCAGAAAAAGCTGGTAAATATTATATTTCCGTTTATGACTTCAGCGGCAACGAATCGGAATTAACGGAAATAACGCTACCATAATATAACTAAGAAAAGCGAACCGCAGCGGTTATGAAAAACCGCTGCGGTGTTGTTTATATCGTCGAATATTTATATATACTTTATTTCAATTCCGCCTAGTCGAACATTGCCTTTAAGGGTTAAAACAGGTGCGTTTTCGGTAGGTTGGGAATGACGCATGTTATTTTCTACCCCTCCAAGACTCGCATTTATACTTTCTTTTACCTTCCAGTGCTTTGGAACATACAACGTTATGGAACCAAAGCTACAATCAAGAAATATTTCAGCTCCGTCGGGGCTTAGCTGTGCTTGGTCAAAAAACACTTCAAGAGCACCGAAGGAAACAGTAAACTGCCCACTTTTCAAACAATCAGCGTGCAGATACTTGCTGGACGCACCAAAAGATACTTTTGTTTGAGGATTATTATCATCAATATTTTCGGTTGTCTGGTTGAAGTTTTTGTTACCACAATGCCAATGCTCTACCTTCTTTGGATGAACATTAAAGAGAATGCTAAAACTAATGCTGATCAAAATACTCGTTAATATTAAAACCCAATTTGATATTTCGATTAGATCAAGCGGTTGCCAATAAATCATATAAAGAAACGCTAATGGTAAAAATACTCCGAAAAAATTTAATTTAATCAAACTATGAATAAAAAGTGATACGAGTAATATTGTGGCTATAATACTTAAAAATCCTATTTCACCAAATGAATCTGTTTGACTTGCTACAACAAATACTGCTGCTAATAAAAAGAAAAATCCCCAAAACCAATTTTTATTTTTCATAATAACTCCTTTCGTTTATACGTTGCCTAAGATTATTATAATAATGTCTTGACACGTATACTTGTTTATGACTACCTATAAACTGTATTAGACTTGAAGCGGTGATATTACGAGTAATAGAATACACTTGCAATATGTTAACTATTGTTGCTTTTGCTGCTCTGACAAAATGCTTAGGAAGTATTTCTTCTAATTCATATAAACGGTATTTAATACGGTAAGTATCATTTATTGTATGTGCATATATTTGTTCACCTTCGGTTTCGAAGAATAAAACATCATCTAAAGGAAAGTAGAATTCCTGATTTTGCTTGTAGAATATAATTTTTGAGCTCAATAAGGATTGTTCTAAAATATATTGATGTATCTTTTGAATTGTATTATCCACGCGGCCACAGCGGATTAACACCTCATCCTCGTTCAAATCATCTACAATCTCAATTTTTATCTTCACCGTATCACCACCTTATATTATAAACTTATATTGCTTATGTTACTATTATAACGTATTCTTCATAATAAATAAAGTACTATTTGACAACAGGTTGCATAATACGGGTAAGAGGTTAAAAATAATTGGTGAAATGCAATTTTATGTTATATAACTAACTCCAGATATCTCCTTCTTTACTTTTTGAACGGTTAATCCGAGAAAAATCAACCTTTGAGAAAACATATGTTGATAATAATAAAAATACGAATCCAAAAACGATTACAATAAACATACTGATTGCGGGTGTTATTACAAAATTCCCTATTTTAAAAGCAAGCTGCTCTGCTATCAGTTGATCGGTTGTTAAAGTGGTTTTCTCTAATATAATTGTTCTAAAAAATGCTGTTGTGTAAGTCATAGGGTTAAAGTAAGCGATATATTGTAGTACATTCGGTAACAACGAGAGCGGTATATATGCACCGCATAGAAATGTCAATGGCATTGTAATAGCCATAATAACAATTTGAAACGTTTGCGAATTCTTGACCAATGCTGCTATATACAACCCTAACCCTGAAAATACAAGTCCGACAACAATCATCACGCCTATTACTGCAAAAGGTGTAATAATGGATGTAAATTTAAGTCCTATAAAATAACCGATAAATAAAATTATAATTCCCTGTAAGGTTGCTATTGTTGCTGCTGACAATAATTGACCGGCGGCAATTTGAATACGCTTAACAGGACTAACCAACACTTCCTTCATAAAACCCGAAACAATATCTTCAATTGTACTGGTTGCAATACTAAGTGATGTTTGAAAAACTGTTGTTATCACAATACCGGCAAGCATATAATTGACCGGATTTAAAATGTTGTCGTTTTTAAATATTGCGCTGAACACATACAAGAAGAAAAACGGCATTATAATCGTGAAACTAAGCTGAACACGATTACGTGTAAAAATTTTTATATTTCTATACCATAGAGCTAATACTATATCCATATGTAAAATTATCCCTTTCCTTGGCGATACGCCGAAAGTCTTTCAGATTTATTTTCGTATATCTTTTCCTGTGATTTCTAAGAACACATCATTGAGAGTGCCTTTTTTAATTTCCAAATCAGTAATTACCGACTTCTGTTCGCTTAATAACTCCATAAGCTTTGGAATATCGTCAACTTCAATTGAAAAATAACCAGGTTTCTGCTTGTAACTATAATTACCTTTATCCAACAATGATATCAACCCTTGCTCATCCTTCGTGGTTATATAAGCTTTATCCTTGGTATATTGTTGTTTCAAACGATAAGGAGTGTCTAGCGCAACGATTTTACCGGTATCCATTATCGCTACCTTGCCACAAATCTCAGCCTCGTCCATATAATGTGTAGTTAAAAATATAGTAATGTTTTTTTCCTTTTGCAATTTAACAATATAATCCCAAATATGTGCTCTAGTTTGTGGGTCAAGACCGGTGGTCGGCTCATCCAGAAACAATACTTTTGGATAATGTAACAATGATCTTGCTATTTCAACACGGCGTTTCATACCGCCGGACAGACTGCTTACCATAGCTTTTTTCCAATCCAACAAATCCACTAAATTTAAAGCAAATTGAATACGTTCAGTAGCTTCATTTTTAGATATTCCATAGAAATGACAGTGCATAATCAGATTTTCATTAACGGTCATTTTATTATCCAAAGTTGGTTCTTGAAATACAACCCCAATAATATTTCTGACAGCATCTTTTTCGTGCGTGACATCTTTTCCATCAATAAACAAGGAACCTGAAGTTTTATCGAAAATAGTGCATAATGTATTTATTGTTGTACTTTTTCCTGCACCGTTTGGACCTAAAAACGCAAATATACTTCCTTCCTCTACCTCAAATGAAACATTATCAACTGCTGTAAAATTATTGTATTTCTTTACAAAATCCTTGACTTCAATTATGTTCTTCAAATTAACCATACCTTTCCTCGGCATTCTTGCCGAAAGCAGGAATTGTGCCGTAACGGCACAAAACCGTGTTTGAAAGATTTATCTTTCAAATTTATGACCTTTCTTTTCTGTGATATTTATCTCGAAGTGAGAATTACGCTGTTTTAATTTAGTCTTCTTGAAAATTTACTCAAACTTTATCTCCCATCTAAAAATTTATCTTGAAAGCATTGTATCATAATATTTTTTATATTAAAATATCTTTTCATTATCTGGTAGTTTTATATCGGTAACAGGTTAATAAATACAGGTAAGATGCTTGATTTTAGATTATAGGCGCAGGATGGATAGTATTTGTCAACTAAATAAATGGTACTGACTCTGTTTCCCGGGTTCAAATTCTATTTCTACAATCAAAAAGCCCTTTAAAATCCTGTATTAACAGGCGTTTTTAAGGGCTTTTCAATTATTGTAAAAATTGAATTTTATTCTGATGTACTATGTTAATCTATTATTATTTGAAACGTTTTAATCATCGATTAAACGTGAAATTCTTATTTCTACTCTTCTGTTTAATTGTTTATCTTCTTCGGTGTCTCCGGTACGATAAGGTTGTGTGCTGGAAAAACCCATAACAGTCATTTTTTCTTTGTCAAGATCGCAATTTTGAACTAAAAACTTCAATACCGTCATCGCGCGGTCTGCTGATAACTCCCAGGATGAGAAATTGGAATCCAATTCATCGATAGGAACCCAGGCAGTGTGCCCTGCTATTTCAATACTTGAAATCTCATCATATGCTTCAATTAAAATTTCAGCAATAAAATCTAGAGCTATATAACTTCCATCCTTTAAGATAGCTTTATTTGGTTCAAATAAGACACCTTCAGAAAACCTAAAGTAAACATACTCATCAACTTTTTCCACTATTATTTGATCTTGAAATCCTTTTTCTTTGATAATAGTAGTTATTTTTGCGACAAATTTGTCGAGGTCATCAAGAATATTATCTTCGTCTGACGATGTCTCCAAACTTTCATCCTCTGAGTTTTCAGAGTTAGAGTCGATTGATATTTCATATGATAAGTCATCATCACCGTTCAGACCTCCTGCAATCGAAGTTTCAGTAGTTTCTCCTTTGAATGTGGCGTTGAAACTACTGATAAGCATTTGGAATTTTTCTAGGTCCATAACGCTCATCATATAAAGCAATATAAAAAAGACCAGAAGATTGTTCATAAGGTCTGCGTATGTAGTAAGCCATCCTCCGGCTTCTATCTTTTTAGATTCGCCAGTTTTCCTTTTCATTTTACTTCACCTTTTTTAACGGGCGGTTTCTTTTTAGGTGATTTTGCATCCAGAATTAAATAGGATGATAATTGTTCTCTCAGCATTTTTGGGTTAACACCGTTTCTGATAGCACAAACAGCTTCAATAATCATTTCTTTTTCCAAACGGTAATTCGATAATCTTGCGCGTAACTTAGTTGCAGAGGGAATAAAAACCAAGTTTGATAATAAGCTTCCGTAAAGGGTTGTGATAAAAGCGACAGCAATTGCTTTTGTTAATTTATCGGGGTTATCCATACCTGCCGATAGCATTGATATCATTCCGATAATCGTGCCTATCATACCGAATGCAGGAGCGAATGCCGCAAGTGAATCAAACATAGATATAGCAATTTGTTTATCTTGTTCATAAACATAGATATCACTTTGCATAATTTCATTGATTTTTTCAGGATCGGTACCGTCAACCACACTTAATATACCACGTTTTAAAAAAGGATCAATTTTCTTTTTTGGGTCGGCCGTCATTACAGCTTTTTCTAAACTTAATAATCCGTTCTGCTTTGCTGTTTGTGATAAAGTTATTAAATATTCAATTGTATCGTTAACGGTTGATTTGGGATTTGTGTAAACTTCGATAAGAAGTTTTGGAAACTTCTTTAATTGATTCATGCCATATGAAAGACAGACGGAACCGAAGCTGCCCCCTGCAACAATAACTACGGCACTAATCAACCATAAGGATCCTACTTTACCACCGTCCATTGTATAACCATAGATTACAAAGCCTATACCCGATATTAATCCTATAATACTTGCTATATCCATATATGTACCCCACTAACATTACTTTATTAACAATCAATAACCAGACCTGTTTTATATGGATTAAGCGAACTGTATCCCGTTTTAATTAATCTGCGGTTTTTAAAAGAAGCCATTTTTTGTTGTATTTCTGTTTGTACTTCTTTGACATGATATTTAATTTTTTCATTAAGCAGCTTACAGCTTTTTAATAACTTTCTGGAAATTAAAACATCATCCGACAACTTTCGCAAATAATGAGGTAAGTTTAAAGAAGAATTACTTCCACTTAATAAAGTAGCTATTTCAACTCTATTCTTATATTTATCAGCAGTAATTGATATTTGCTGTTGGGTATTTATCAATGCATTTTCAACAATTTGCTGTTCATCAAGTTTGTCAAAAAATTCATCATACTTTTTATTTTCTATAAATTCTAAAGCGCTTGTATAAATAACATTTAAACAATGTAATTGTTTAATTTCCTGTTCAATAGTTTTTTCCAATTCTTGGATTATTAATAGTTGGATATCTGCGTTTTTCATTTAGATGCTCCATTACGTGATAGATATTCCGCTTCTTTCCAAGTATCCCGAAGCTCGCAAGTAAGCTTTTGAACTTCGTAAAGAATTTTAGCATCTTTTTTAATATTCGCTTGAACCAATCTGTCGGTAATAAAATTATAAAGAGAAAAAAGATTGGCTGAAATTGGATAGGTCAAATCAAGATTATCAATAAGGTAATAAAATATATTCTCTGTTTTTATTATTGAATTGTGAGCACCGAAAATATCATTCTTTTCTATAAAATTTATAGACTTTGAGATATTAACACAAGCCTGCTCAAATAATAAAACCAATTGTTCACCTGAAGTTAATGCGTTGACAGACTGTTTTTGGTATCTTTGGTATTGTGCATTCATATTTATTCCTAATCTCCTATAATAATTTATTTATCGCCTAGCATATTTGATAACCATGCACTTTGCTGATTGAGTTTTGCCAGCGCTGATTCCATTGCTGTAAATTGCCTCCAATAACGATTTTCCTCGTCAACTAAAGATTCTTCCATATCTTCCATTTTATTTTCCAGAGCACTAATTCGTTTGCTATAATCGGTTTCTCCCGTATAAGTGTCGGTTGGAGATCCCACAAGATTTATTAGAACACCTTTTTTACCGACTTTACTAAGGTTTTTACTTAAAAAATCACCTAATCGATCGAATATTCCGGATTCATTAAAACGTTCCTGTTGAACCTCAGCAGTCGAATATAATGAAAATGCTTTATCGCTTTTCTGTTTAAATAAAGCCATTACTTTTTCAGAATTATTAATTAAGGCAGCTTTTAGCTTTGTTTCGTCTATTGTTAGTTTACCTTTATCAGAATAAACGGTTGTTGAAATACCAATTTCAGACATTAAACCAATTGATGCGGTGCTATCTCCAAGTTCAGATACCTGTGTATAAAATATGCTGCGAAGTTCGGCAGCGATTGCTTTTAAATATGTATCATTAGCTAAAAGTCCGATTTTGGCTTTCTTTGTCCATAATTCTATTTCAGTTTCGCTCATGTCTTCTTTTTGTGTATTGGTTAACGGAGTATAATTTTTTTCATGTTCTTCGGAAAGTTTTGTTGTTATTGATGAGAGTAAGCTATTATAATCATCAACAAAAGATTTTATTTTGCTGATTATAGACTCGTTTTCACGACTAAGTGTGATGTTTATCTTTTCTGAAGACTCGTCCGTAGCTTTACTCAAAAGGGTAATGGTTGTTCCATCAACATCTATTATATTTGTGCTTCTTGTTATGGTTATCATATCCTCCGCATTTGTAGAACCATTAGCGTTAAGTTTTACAACAGCATCTGTACCGCTTGTTTTAACACCTGCTCCAAAAAGAGAACTCATCAAAGTGCCGGCAGTATCCGTATAAGTAATATCATTTGCAGAACCTGTTGCAGTAGAAGTAAGAGTGAATTTATCGGTAAGTATGGAGTAAGTCAATTGTACTCCAGCACTACTTGAATTTATTTTTGTCATAATATCGTTTAGTGTATTTGCTGAGGTAAATTCAAATGGCTTACCGTTGATAGTAAATTTAACATCATTTCCGTTTAAAGCAGGCGAAGCTAATGTAGCAGAACTTAGAGATACATTGAAATCCACTCTATTTGACGAATAACTGTCAAAAGTTAAAACAGATGATGGTTCTGTGCCATCAGTTGGTGTTTTTAGAATTATAGTACTATTTTCTGCATTAAGCGACATAGTATTGCCATAAAGATTGACGGTTGCTTTTCCATTGCCAAAAGAATTGTTTATCAGTGATTGAAGTTCACCCTGTACATCCACAGAGGTAGCATATGTTCTGTCTGTAAAGGTAAGCAGCTTTTCAATACCGTTTAAATTTACTACAATGCTTTTACCTACCAGTTCACTAAGGTTGTCTGTATTTATTTCAATAGAAGGATTAGAGCTGACTGACGTGCTGCTAACTACTTTTGTTGATGAAGCAAGACTTATAATGTCATCTATATAGATATTACCCGCTGTTGAATTTGAGGAAGTATTAACTGAAATATAATTAGAATTATAGGATGCTGAAAGCTTAGAAAGTTCATCACTCCAAGAGGACGAACTATTATAGAATTTCGTTTGAAATTCATATAGTTTTGTCGCAATTTCTTTATAAAATTCCTGCTTCCACTCCAGTATTTGTTTTTGCTGACCAACTTGATCAACTTTTATTCGGCTCACTTCCATTAAATCACGCACAATTGATTCAGTATCTAACGTTGACGCTAAACCGGACAATCTCATAGTGGTGTTGCTTACTGTTGACATCTTTATAAAACCTTCCTTTCGTCTTTTTAGACGGTAAATATTAATATCGATAAAATAAACAAAAAGTAGAAAATAATATTTATAAAGTTATGATTTTAATAATTATACTCTTTATATTATATATCGTGTAATTTTTATAAAGGTTTAACTACAATTTGATTTATTTATAAGACTTAAATGTTACAGTTAATTTATGGTATAAATTTTGGCGAATATATATCGACAGTTACCAAATATAGTTTAGTTAATTACTAAAAAAAATGTATTTTTTATCATTTTACTCATTGACACCCTTTAAATAATATGCTATATTAATAATAAAATAATTGAATAAATCTTACATTTTAATAAAAATAAATACATCTATTTAATTTAAAATATTTTTATAAGTATTGTTTTTTAATATAGTAATTAAGATTAACATTGTCGAATAATGTCGTATTATATCTAAACGTGTTGCTAGTGTGTTTATTGTGTCACAATAGTTAATTACCGTTCATTTTTAATGCGAGATTTTTTATTTACAATTTACGTATAAAAATGCAGTTTTTGTTTATAAATCTCTTCAAATCTGTATAAACATAATGATCCGGAATAGAGAGGAATGATTATATTATGAGTAACTATTTAGAAGGTGTGAGCATGAATGTGCTTCAAAAGAGCCTTGATGCAGTTTGGTTGCGGCAACAGGTTATATCAAATAATATAGCAAATTCCGAGACTCCAGGTTATAAAACGAAGAGTATTGAATTTGAAAATATATTTAAGGATCTATTAAATGATAATTATGATAATATCAGTGCTGTTAAAAGAGCAATCGAAAATATTGAGCCTGTTTTAACAGAAAATAGTACAGCTTCGACAAAAGAAGATGGAAATAGTGTTAATCTTGATTACGAAAATATAGAACTTGCAAGAGCACAAATACAATATGATTATTTGATAAGCTCATTAACATCACAGATAAACAGATTAAAATATGCAATTAATGGTGGTAAATGATAAGGAGGTAAAGCCGTGGCATTCTTAAGTTCACTTAATATATCGGGTTCTGCTTTGACTGCAAACAAGCTAAGAATGGAAGTTATATCACAAAACTTAGCAAATGCTAATACTAAAGGGCCAGAAGGTGCGTATAGAAGAAAGCTGGTTGTGCTTTCTGAGAAATTAGACAACAATAATTTTTCAGCAGAACTCAGCGACGCTATAAATGAAGTATCTTCTTTCGGCGGCGTTGAAGTCAGCGCAATTGTTGAGGATAATAAAGCGTTCGTGCTGGAATATGATCCCGAAAATCCACTCGCAAACGAAGAAGGTTATGTGGAGATACCTAATATAAATACAGTAGAAGAGATGGTTGATATGTTAGCTGCATCCCGTTCATATGAAGCAAATATTACAGTTTTTAACGCAGTAAAAAATATGGCAACAAAAGCTCTTGAAATAGGACAGTAAATATATTTTCCACCCACAAGCAATCGAATATCGATGAAAGGTATGAATATAAATTATGGCAATTATCCCAATAAACAGTATCAATACATCAGAAATAATAAATAACATAACAAAAAGCTTTAATACACAGGAAACGGACGAAAGTTTTATACCCTTTGCTGATATGTTGGAGGACGCTGTTGCAAATGTTTATAATACCGATGCAGCAGTACAGGTAGATGCTTTAAAAATCGCATCCGGAGACACCGATGCATTACATACTTTAACAATAGACATGGCAAAAGCGGATCTGGCGATCCAAACGCTGGTTCAAGTCAGAAACAAAGCTCTTGATGCTTATAATGAGATAATGCGTATTACTCTGTAATTGAAATTTAGTTAACAGAAAGGATTGCATTTTACCAATGCTAATTAGATCGGTAAAATGTAACAGCAAGGATTATGAATTTATCGATTACAAGCATTTTTAAGCAGTTAGGGAGTTTTTATAAAAAGCTCGGAAAAGGCACAAAGCTATTTGTTTATATAGCTTTGAGCGCAATTATTGCAGGCTCGATAATTATCTCGATAATATTAAACAGCGGTAAATATACCGTTTTATACAGTGGCTTATCGGCTGTTGAATCGGCACAGATTTTTGCATTGTTAGAAGAAATGGCAGTTGATGTAAAAGTTGAGGATGATGGTACCTTGCTTGTTCCTGCATTGGATGAAGCTAAGCTAAAAATGCAGCTTGCATCAGAAGGTTATCCTAAAAGCACGTTAAACTATGATATTTTTACCGAAAAATCTGACTTATTAACTTCTGATTATGAAAAAAAGCAATTGCTTGTTTTTCAGCTTCAAGACAGGCTTCAGAATTCAATAAAAACGCTCCAAGGTGTAAATAGTGCAATAGTAAATTTAAGTATTCCCGAAGATAACTCCTATGTTTTAAAGGATGAAAAAATTGATATAACAGCATCGGTTATACTTGAATTATATTCTAATGCGGAACTTAGTTCGAAACAGATAAAAGGCATCGAACAGCTTGTTGCAAATAGCGTACCGGGGCTAAGCGGAGAAAAAGTAGCTATAATCAACAGCCAGGGTGAACAATTAAACTCTAAACAAGCAGAAGAAGGCGTTGACAACGCATATTTAAAAATAGAAACAGTTAATATTATCAATAATGTATTCGAAAATAATATAGAAGAATTTTTAAAACCCATATTCGGCGAAAACGGTATGAGTGTCGCTGTAAATGTTAAGGTCGATTTTGGCAAGGTTTCCAGCGAAGAAATAATTTATACACCCGTAATCGGTGATAATGGAATTATTTCCTGGGTTGAGCGAACAGGCAAAGCCACCGGTAATAATTCAACTAATTCGGGAAATACGGATACTGTCTCAAATACCGATGGTGTTCCTATATATACAGAATCAGACGATACAGAAGAGTCAAACAGCGGTATCATAACCAGTGATAATTATAGTGCAGAATATCTGGTTAACCAGCTTGTAAAAGTAATACAAGATAATGGTGGAAATATTACGGATGTTTCTGTGGCAGTAATAATAAATTCAAACGAGCTTTCCGATGAAAATAAGGCAAAGTATAAAGAGCTTGTAGCATACAGCGCGGGTGTCTCGATTGATAAGGTTGTCGTTACAAACGCAGAATTTGTTGAAGTGTCTGAAATATCATTCCCGGAAGAAACAAACTCAAGTGGTATATTATTAAATTTAAATTCAAAAGAAGTTATTCTTATCGGTGGTATTGGAGCAGGATTTATTTTAATAGTCGTTATCATTATAATATTAACTTTAGCAGGTAAGAAAAATAAAAATAAATCCATTATAAACGATAAATTTGAAGATGCTATATCCAGAAATTCTTCCGGTCAAAATTTGCCCCGAGAGATTGTTATTAATGAGACAAGAGAACAGGCTTTAAAACGTCAAATAAAGGAATATTCATCAAATAATCCCGAAACAGTTGCTCAATTATTGAGAGTATGGATTAAGGAGGACGAAAATAATTGAACTTAAGAAACAGAAGATCAGAATCCTTAAAAAAAGCAGCAACTGTTGTACTTTCTCTAGGTATAGAAAACGCATCTCAGGTTTTCAAGCATCTTCATGAAGAAGAAATTGAAATGCTAACAATTGAAATAGCTACAATGCAAGCTCTTTCATCGGATATCGTAGAATCAACAATGGATGAATTTTACGGATTATGCCAAGCCCAGTCATATATGACCGAAGGTGGGATTGAATATGCAAGAGCTGTACTTGAAAAGTCTAAGGGATCTTCTATAGCATCAGATTTGATTGATAAAATCACCAAATCACTTCAAGTTAAAGCTTTTGATTTTATATATAAGGCTGATCCAAAGCAGCTGCTTATTCTTATACAAAACGAACATCCGCAAACAATTGCATTAATATTATCTTATTGTTCTACCGAGCAATCCTCTGCAATTCTCAGCGAGTTGCCTCGTGAAATCCAAATTGATGTTGTTGAACGAATTGCCTTGATGGATAGTACTTCACCCGAAGTGGTAAAAGATATAGAAAAACTTATTGAAAGAAAAATGGCAATGAGTGATACTATGGGTTTTACCGAAATAGGAGGAACAAAATACATAGCCGAGGTGCTAAACTCAGTCGATAGAGGAACAGAAAAATATATTATGGAAGAGCTATCGAAGAAAGATCCAAAACTCAGTGAGCAAATTCGTAATAGTATGTTTGTATTTGAAGATATTGCAATGCTCGAATCAATTTATATTCAAAGATTCCTTCAGGATGTTAATACAAGCGATCTTCTTATTGCATTAAAAGGCCTCAATAAAGATGTTGTTGACAAGTTCTATGAAAATATGTCGTTGCGTATGAAAGAAACAATGGAAGAAGAATCAAAATATTTACGCGGTGTAAGACTTTCAGATGTAGAGGAAAAACAACAGAAGCTTGTTACACTTGTCAGAACTCTCGAAGAATCGGGTGACATTTATATTTCAAGAGGACGAAAGGATGAGATAATTGTCTAATCTATTAAAATATGAAAATATAAATGTCGAATCCAGTCAGATTTTGTTTAATAATCTTAATCCGGATTCAAATAAATCTACGAGAATCTTAAGCGATCCTATTCGTGCAAAAGAAGAGGCTAAAAAAATAATTGACGAAGCAAACAAATATTCTATAAAAATAAAAGACAATGCCCAATTAAATGCGGAACGCGTTTATGAGGAAGCCAAAGCAGCAGGCTACGAAGCAGGTATAGAAATAGCCATGGATGAGATTGAAAGAAAAAATCAAAATACATTAAATGAGATAAAGCAAATATTAAAAAAGCTTGACGAACAAAAAAGCAAGCTTATTGAAGACAACAAGCAAAATGCTATCGATCTTGCTTTTAAGGTTGCTGAGAAAATTATCAGTCAAAAGGTAGAAGCAAATGATTCTATAATTTTGCAGTTTTTTCAAAAAGCAGTAAAGGATTTAGTTGCTCAAAAATGGCTTAAAGTAAGTATAGCTGAATATGATGTTGAGGTTATTACCTCAAATAGCAAATATTTGTTAAACATGGTCGGCGGTGCGGAAAGACTTGAGATTGAAGTATTGGAAAACGCTCCCAGAGGTACCTGCATTGTAGAAACAACAGAGAAAATTGCAGATGCAAGTGTAAATACACAGCTTGAAACACTATATAAATCAGTTGTTAATACCTAAAAATAAACGGTGGTTGCTATTTGGAGGTTAAGATACTTTAAATGATTAAAGACCTATATCAGATAATAGATAATACCGATCCTGTCGTAATAAAGGGAAAAATAGATAAAATTGTCGGAATGGTTATCGAGAGTACAGGACCTTCGACCGATATAGGCACAGTCTGTAAGATTTATAATTCAAAAAACACTGCTAATATACGTGCAGAGGTTGTAGGTTTTAGAGAAAATAAAGTTCTTCTAATGCCGTATGAAGATTTAAACGGAATTACAAAAGGCAGTATTGTAGAATCTACAGGCGATTTTCTGAAGATTCCGGTAGGAGATCATCTTATTGGCAGAGTAATCGATGGCTTTGGTAACCCGATTGATGGTAAAGGTGAAATAAAGACCGAGAAAAATTATCCGGTGCAAAACACACCGTCAAATCCATTTTTAAGACCACAAATAGACGAGCAGATTACAATGGGTGTAAAGGCAATAGATTCTCTCTTAACTTGTGGCAAAGGACAAAGAATGGGCATCTTCTCAGGAAGCGGTGTAGGAAAAAGTACACTGATGGGTATGATTGCCAGAAATATAGAAGCTGATGTCAACGTGATTGCACTGGTTGGCGAAAGAGGAAGAGAAGTCAGAGGTTTTATTGAAAAAGACTTAAAAGCAGCAGGAATGGCGAAAACAGTCTGTGTTGTTGCTACTTCAGACCAACCTGCTATGATGAGATTAAAATGTGCACTTACAGCAACAGCCATTGCAGAATATTTCAAAGACCAAGGCAAGGATGTACTTTTAATGATGGATTCATTAACCCGATTTGCAATGGCTCAGCGAGAAATAGGATTAGCTACAGGTGAACCACCAGTTGCGAGAGGTTACACTCCTTCCCTATATGCACTTATGCCAAAGTTACTTGAACGAACAGGAAAATTCGAAAAAGGGTCTATAACTGGCATTTACACGGTGCTTGTCGAGGGAGATGATGTAAACGAGCCGATTTCGGATACGGTAAGAGGTATTATCGACGGGCATATCGTTTTATCAAGAGCGGTTGCAATGCGTAATCATTATCCCGCAATTGATGTATTGGCGAGTATAAGTCGTATTATGACCGAAATTGCGGAACCTGAGCATATGCAAACTTCATCGGAAATCAGAGCAATCCTTTCCGCATATTATGAAAATTACGATTTAATCAGTATCGGAGCTTATAAAAGCGGTTCAAACCCAAACATAGATCACGCAATAAAGAATATCGACCGAATTAATGCTTTTCTAAAACAAGGTATTGATGAGAAGTTTAATTTTAAACAAACTATGCAATTAATGAATGAACTGATTATAAATAAATAATTCGGAGTTTACTCAATGAAAAAGTTCAACTTTCCACTCCAAAAGGTGCTTGAATATAATATACATATGCAAAAAAAAGAAAAAGATATTCTTGCAATTCTACGGTCGGAATATATCCAGCTTGAAAATCAGCTGGAAAATTTAAAAAAGACACATGAACTTTATATACAAAAATACTTAAAAAGCAGCCGAGAAGGTATTAACATAACAGCCATAACCTTTATACTCAGATATATTAAAGATTTGGAGAAACAAATTAAACTATTACACAAGAAAATGACAGATAAACAGATGCAAATAGATAAACAGATTGAAAGATTAATTGAAATATCTAAAGAAAAGGTAACTGTCGAGAAGCTCAAAGACAGTAAATTGGAAAAGTATAAAGCTGCAGAAAGAAAGAACGAGGAGCTTTTTATTGATGAGTTAATTTCTTTCTCAAGCTCTATAATAAATATTTAAATAAAAATATAGCAATGAGGAGGTGATTTTATAATTAATGCAGCAGCAGTAAACAACTCCATTCTAAACATTGGAGCAAACGGAGGATGTTGTACATCTAAACCAACCACCGAGAACGTCGACTTGTTAATGGAATTTTGTAACATTTTGTTAGGTGCTTTAACGGTCGAATCTGAGGAAATAACATTTGACGACGCAGTAAACACTTCCGAACAAGTAAAAAACACCGAAGATAGCATCTTTTATAATATCAAAGATGATGCAAAAAACCTTGATTATGGGCTTTTAGGATTAATACCAGTCAAAAACATTATCCCAGATGAGATGGTTACAGATAAAAATATCGAAAGTGAAAAAGTTAACCTCGTAAAAATTCAAGATTCGATACCAATTACCTCAAAAAAAGAAAGTAAAAACTTTAGAAATAATATTGCTTCTATTACTGACATAACTGTAAAAACATCAGAGCAAACATCAGTGATATCAAATGTAACAAGTCCTAGCGAAATAAAATCAAGGACAACAAATCAATGCATAACAAGTACAAGTGCAACAGGTTCAAGCGTATCAAGTCCAAGCGCGACAATTCCAATGACAGAAATAGGTGAAATCGAAACAAGGATAATAAAGAATTTTTATACAGCAAAGCAAACATCCGGTCAGGCAAAAACATCTGAAACTACCTTGGAAACCGATCAGAAAATTCCAGCAATAGCGGAGGTGCAGCTTAAAAAAGTTGTTGAAAAGAATTTAAAGGTTGAAAATGAACAAATATTTGATAACAACTCAAATAAAATTGCTGTTAATTATTCCAAAAAAGTAGAAATTGAACTTAACGACTCAGACATTACGAAAAGTTATGAGCCTACAAAAAAGAATACCTATTCAAAAGAAACATTAGAAAAAAAAGAAATCCAGACCACAAAAGTTACAGAACAAGAAAATACATTGCCTTTGCAGGAAAAAGCACTTAATTTTTCAAAAATAACACCCGAAAAAACAGAAGTGGTAGGCAACATTGAAGTTAAACCACGAGAGGTAGCTACACAACTTACAAATGCTATAAAAACCGAGATTATTAAAGGTAAAGATTCTACATTTAAAATTAAGTTGAAGCCTGAGGGATTAGGTGAAGTTACTGTAGATTTAAAGCATGTTTCGGGTAAGTTTGATATAACAATAAAAACCGAGCTTCCATCTACAAAAGAACTTATTTCTGAGGGAATCGAAGCTTTGAAATTGGAATTATCAATAAACAACAATACGAAAACATACCAGCTCTCTAACATATCTGTTGAGCAGGAAACAAACCGTATTGGCACAACGCTTTCTGGAGGTCAGCACAGTGGCGGAAGAGAAAACAATCAGAAAACTTATTCACATGATAACGAATCAATGTTTAACAATTCAAACGTATTAAAAAATGATAAGACAATAACAATCGCAAAAATCAGAGCAGGGATTTTAGATTACAGTATTTAGGTCTTATCGGAAGGAATGGAGCTTTTAAATGATTGTAAACGGAATTAACGCATTAATGGCAAATAACGCTTATGTATCAAGTTCAACAGCAAAAAAAACAGACGCTTCCAATCTAGGAATAAATGACTTTTTTAAATTAATGGCAGCTCAGCTTGAAAATCAAAGTATGTTTGATACGGTAGATAATACACAGTTCATCGCACAGATGGCCCAGTTTTCTTCCTTGTCGCAGATAAGCGAACTTAACAACACAATTAAATCCAATATGGCAGTATCTTTGATAGGTAAATCAGTTAGTGTAGTTCAAACTAACGAATCGGGAATTGAACAAACTGTTGTAGGTGATGTTGAACAGGTTAGCTATAGTGATGGTGTGCCATATATCTACGTAAAAGGCGGGTTTTATCAGCTATCAGACATAATTGATATAAGCGGTTAAGGCAGGTGAAAATAAAAGAATAATGAAAATAGACGACACTTTTCTGCAATACAAAGCCAGAATTGAAGCCACACAACTTAATAACAATGTAAAAATCGATCCAAAACAAAACTCTCCGACAGAATCTTTTGATCAAATATTGAGCAAAGCACAAAAAACAAATAGCATAACATTTTCAAAGCATGCGGTAACACGAATGTATGAACGAGATATTGAGTTAAATGAAGAAGAAATTCAAAAACTTAACATGGCAATAGAAACAGCGGATATCAAAGGGATTAAAGATTCATTAATTTTAATGAGCAACAAAGCGTTCATCGTAAATGTTCCTTCAAATGTAGTTATAACTGTCTTAGACAGTAATGACATAAGTGAACAAAAGGTTTTTACAAATTTAGACGGCGCCGTAATTATATAGCCGGACCTAACGGGGGCTATCAGGCTTTGAATGACAGAGAAGCCTAAAGCGGAAATAAAAAATAAACGGAGGTCAATATTAATGATAAAATCAATGTATTCGGCAGTAACAGGTTTAAGAGGTCACCAGACCATGCTTGACGTAATCGGTAATAATATAGCAAACGTAAATACCGTAGGATTCAAGTCCAGCAGAGTTCTATTCAAGGATTTATATTACCAGACACTTTCAGCAGAAAGCGCACCCACAGCAACATCGGGCGGCTCAGCAGCAATGCAGATTGGTTATGGTGCATCAGTTGCATCAATCGACGTAATTACTACAAGAAGCGGTTACCAGCAAACCTCAAGTACATTGGATATGTATATATCGGGTGAAGGTTATTTTACTGTTCAGGATACCACAGGACAACAGTTATATACCAGAGTAGGAAGTTTTAAATTTAATTCGGATGGAACTCTTATTGATTCCAACGGTAATTTTGTAATCGGGTATTCATCAATGGGATGGGGCCTTGATAGAATAACAATTCCTGGTTTTGATCTATATACAGGAATATCCATTTCAGGTGACGGCAGAATAACAGGTACAAATTCGATGACATTACAGATAGATAATCTTGGGCAAGTTATGCTTGCAACCTTCTCAAATCCGGACGCGTTAACTCAAGAAGGAAATGTAAGTTATACGCAGACAAACAGTTCTGGCACACCTGTTTTCACACCTCCCGGCAGCAGTATAGCGGGATCATTGGTTTCCGGTGGTCTTGAAATGTCTAACGTCGACCTGACAAAAGAATTCACTGATATGATAGTTGCACAGAGAGGCTTTCAGGCAAACTCAAGAGTTATAACAACCTCTGATCAGGTTCTCGAAGAGCTTGTTAATCTTAAAAGATAAATAAAAACAATATAAAAATTATTAGACTGCTTCCGGTATAAATTCCGGGGAAAGAAATGGTAAAGTTTGAAAGATGAATCTTTCAAACTACGGTTTTGTGCCTTTGACTTTATTGGAAAGTCAATTCGGCTATCGCCGAATCGGCACAATTCCCGCTTTCGGCGGTAAACCGCCGAGGAAAGGAATGGTCATATATATGATTCAATTAACAAAACTTAATAACGAAAAGTTTTATTTAAACTGTGAGCTTATAGAAATTATTGAAGAGATGCCAGATACACTTATTACTATGACTACTGGAAAAAAGCATTATGCTCAAGAGACAGCAGCGGAAGTTATAGCAAAGATACATGAATTTAAGATGATGTTTTATGCCAATTGTTCTTTTATTCGTAAACACAGGAACAAACCAGAGGTTGTGGAAAAACCACAAGTAGATTAAATTTATAAGATTGAGCAAAAGAGGTTGAGCGGCAAATGGCAGAAATATTATCACAAAGCCAAATAGATGATTTGTTAAATGAGCTTGCCGGTGTTAAGATTGACAAAGTATCATCGGACTTGGAAGATCATAGTATAAAAAACTATGACTTTAAAAGCCCGAAGAAGATGTCAAGAGAACAAAACAAGGCATTGTCAAGTTTAACTGATGTTATTGGCAGGCATCTTGCTGCTTATTTTGCCGGGGTACTCAGAAATTACTGTGAGATAAATGTAGATTCCATTGATGAACACCCTTATTACGAATACAATAATTCTCTACCCGATGTCCTTATGACCGCAGTTGTTGATATTGATTCAATAAACGGCTCGATTTTACTTGATATGTCTAATTCAATAACTTATACACTTATAGAAAGAATGTTAGGCGGAAGTGTAGACACAACAATAATACCAAACAGAGAATTTACAGAGATTGAAGTAGCATTAATGGAAAGGGTATTTAAAAAAATGTGCATGTTTATTCAAGAAGCACTGGTAAACTTACCCAATACAAATGTTACGCTTAGGAATATTGAAACCAGTACGCGATTTATTAAAGCAATACGTATAGAAGAAGTTGTGGAAGTAATTGTTTATAGTGTAACAATCGGTTCTATAAAAGGTACAATAACTGCTTGTATTCCTTATACATATGTTGAAGCAATGATTATGAGTGTTGTAAAAAACGAAGATAAATTAAACAATAATATTACTACCGATGAAGTTAGAAACGCAATGTTAGAGGAGCTAAGTAATTCACTTGTCGATGTTTGTGGTATAATTGGCACTGCAAAACTATCGCTTAAAGATTTAATGAATTTACAGTCCGGTGATGTTATAAAACTAGAACAAAAGGTTGGTAACCCTGTCCTTGTAACAATAAATAATAATAAATGGTTCTGGGGAGAGCCGGGTGTAAAAAAATCGAGTAAAGCAATAAGGTTCAGCAAATATTACAAAGGTGGGTTTTAGGTATGAACGCAAGCGTTGATAATTTAAATGCAAATGCAGATTTGACGCATATTGAGGTCGATACAATTGGTGAGATCTTAAACATAAGTATGGGTGCTGCTGCTACTGCTATATCGGTAATGCTAAACAGACAGGTAAGTATTACAACACCGGTTGTACAGCTCATAAAAAAAGACAACTTTGATTATGGAAGATTAGAGCCTGTTATAGGTGTTGAAATAAACTATATAGAAGGTTTTAACGGAGCTAACCTTTTAATTATGAGTATTGATGATGTAAAAAAGATTGTCAGTAGTCTTTTAGGCGAAAGCGATATAGGTGTTAACAGTTCTGAGCTTGATGAAATGCATAACAGCGCGCTCGGTGAGGTTATGAATCAAATGATGGGTTCAGCTAGTACAGCACTTGCGACTTTCTTTGATAAAAGCATTAACATTTCACCACCAAAAATTATTGAACCGAATGCTTTTTATGAGAGCTTTTTCTCAGCAGAAGTCGGAGATTCTATTGCGACCGTTAGCTTTAAATTTGTTATTGACGGACTTATTGACAGCCAGTTTGTAACAGTACTTCCAATATCTTTTGTAAAAGAAATGGTTAGTAATGCAATGAATATGGATGGCTCAGGTTCAGATGAAAATAAAGTTCAAGCCGACTACGGTAATTTAATAGGACATACTCAGATACCTCGACCGATTTATGCAAACGAAGCTACTCCTTCTTCAAATGTAAAATCACAACAATCGAACAGAAGAGGAGGTGCCCCCCCGCAAAGACCAAAAGAACATAAAAAAAATGTAAATGTACAGCCTGTCCAATTTGATAACTTTGACGAAGACGAATCAGAGAATAACTCTCCGGATCAACTTAATCTTGACCTTGTCATGGGTGTTGAAGTAAACGTGACGGTTGAGATAGGACATGCAAAAAAAATGGTTAAGGATGTTCTTAATATTACGAAAGGCTCAATAATTGAACTGGACAAGCAGGCAGGTGATCCGGTTGATGTGATTGTAAACGGACAGCTTATTGCAAAAGGTGACGTAGTTGTAGTAGACGATTATTTCGGTGTAAGAATAACAAAGGTTTTAAACGATAAAAAATAAAAGGAGTTCTACATGATTACCCTGGAGATTATCTTCCCAATGCTAATAGTTGTTCTTATGATTTTCGGCGCTTATTATGCGACAAAATGGATAGCAAAAAAGCAGAATTCATTTTCAAGCGGGAAAATTATAAAGGTTATCGAAAGGGTAATGCTAAGTAAAGATGCATTTATTGCCATTGTAAAGGTAGACACAAAAATTTATCTGATGTCTATCTCAAGCGGGAAAACCGAACTTTTAACCGAACTACCTCCTGAGATAATTGATAATTACAAGACAACCGGACCATCAACCGACTTTATGAGTATATTAAAATCTTTTATGAATAAACATGACGATGTTCCTAAAGGGAGGGATAAAAAAGACGAATGAAAAAGCACAAGAAGAAGATTCTCTTTTTTTCCACCTTAATTGTTGTTTTATTTTACATAATGTCGATACCTGCCGCAGCAGAAGAAAGTACTACAGAATTATCAAAAGATATTTCGGGTATTTCCGGTTTATTGGGCAACACCGATACGTTAGGAATAATTTATTCACTGACAATTATTGCTCTTATACCATCAATTCTCATAATGACTACCTGCTTTACACGAATAATTATTGTATTATCTATTCTGCGTAACGCAATCGGGCTTCAGCAGACACCACCGAATCAGGTACTTGTCGGTATAGCAATTTTTTTATCGCTATTTATAATGTCACCTGTTATTCAGGATGTAAATGAACAAGCCTATACACCATATAAAAACGGTGAAATAACACAACAACAAGCGCTTGATAACGCAATTGTTCCTCTTAGAGAATTTATGTTAAGGCAAACAAAAGAAGAAGATTTAAATTTTTTTCTCGATGTTAATAATTCACCTCGACCGGAGAGTCTTGACGAAGTATCTACATTGGTTGTTATCCCCGCATTTATAACAAGTGAATTAAAAAGAGCTTTTATTATAGGTTTTTTACTTTACCTTCCTTTTCTCATAATAGATATGGTTGTAGCAAGTACATTGATGTCTATGGGTATGGTTATGTTGCCGCCGACAATGATAAGCCTTCCGTTCAAGTTAATGCTTTTCGTTTTGGTAAACGGTTGGCAGCTTACCTTTCAAACATTGATTTCCGGATTTAACTAGTTAGAAATAAAGCAAGGAGTGAGCAGATGTCACAGACGGATATTACATATATAATTAAAGATGCAATAATGACAATGCTGCTCATCGCCGCTCCTTTTCTAGCAGTTACTGCGGTAATCGGCTTGGCCATTTCAATAGTACAAGCAGCGACTCAAATACAGGAACAAAGCATTGCTTTTATATTAAAAATCATCGCGGTTGGTTTGATATTAATATTATTGGGTTCTTGGATTTTTTCGATTTTGATTGAGTATACACATAGAATATTCGAACATATAAACGGAATGTATTAGTAGCATGAAAAATACAAAAAACAGAAGTACATCATTACGTACCTCCACTAATTTTGCATTACAATTTGTACCCTGCAGGGCGTGGAGGTTAATATGTTTAATGAATTAAGTAATAATTATATTCTTTTCCTGTTAGTTATCACAAGGTTCTCGAGCACTTTTATATTTAACCCTTTTATGGGTAAAAAAAACATACCCGGAATATTAAAAGTAGGACTTGCTATTGTAATTGCTGCCGGTATTACCCCTGCTTTGAGCGAGGCCAATCCCCAAATTGATTCAATGCTTCAATTCATATTTATTATCTTAAAAGAAATGCTTATAGGATTCGGAATCGGCATGATGATGCAGATGTTTGTTTCTATTGCATTAATAGCAGGCGAATCGATTGATATGCAGCTTGGTCTTGGAATGGGAAAAGTTTACGATCCACAGAGCAATGTATCAATGGCATTGACGGGTTCTGTCTATAACACTGTTTTTACATTAATGTTTTTTGCGTCAAATGGTCATTTAACCCTTATAAGAATAGTTACAAGATCCTGTGAACTGTTTCCTTTAGGTAACGATATATTTAATTTTGGTGTAGGCAGCTATATAGTTCTTCTTTTCGGTGACGTTCTTATTTTGGCGTTAAAACTGGCTATTCCTGTAATAGCAATTGAATTTTTAACAGAAGCAGGACTTGGAGTACTTATGAGAATAGTACCTCATATAAATATTTTTGCGATAGGATTACAGGTTAAACTTGCAGTTGGATTATTAGTTGTTTTGCTGACACTACCAATAGCTTCCAGAGTGTTGGATTCGTCAATGACATATATGTTTGAGCGACTAGAAGAAGGGATTAGTATTATGCTCTCATCAGAATAAGGATGTGAAGTTTGAAAGATAGATCTTTCAAACTACGGTTTTGTGCCTTTGACTTTAATGGAAAGTCAATTCGGCTTCTGCCGAATCGGCACAATTCCCGCTACCGGCGTAACCGCCGAGGTAAGGAATGGTCAAATTATGGCAAACAGCGGAAAGACCGAGAAAGCCACGCCAAAAAAACGCGAAGACGAACGAAAAAAAGGTAATATATTTCAGAGTAAGGATGTAATTCATGCACTCGGTTTGATCGCAATCACATTCATTTTTAAATTAATAATTTCACCTATTCTATTATTTATAAAGAGTATTTTAAAAGACGGAATAAGTAAAGCTTCATTATTATCCGACTTAACAGTAACAGTGACAATGAATTTAATTGTTGAGTTCGTAATAAATATATTAATTATTATCGCACCAATCGGAATAATTATTGGATTAATATCCTTTATCTTAGGTGGTATACAGACACAGTTTCTTTTCAACGTAAAAAAATTGAAACCAAAGTTTTCGCGTCTTAATCCTATTTCCGGTATGCAAAAAATATTTACTCTTAGGTCGTTGGTTGAGTTACTCAAGTCACTTATAAAAGTTGTAATCATAGCATCGGTTTTATATTCGCAAATAAATTTCAGATTGTCAGAGGTTGTCCAGTTACCTGCGTTGCAATTAAGCGATGCAATGTCCTGGATAGGTAATACGATTTATGACATAACAATAAAAATTGCAATGTACATGGCGATTTTTGCTGTCGCTGATTATTTCTATCAATGGTGGGAGCATGAAAAAGAACTTAAGATGACAAAGCAGGAAATCAAAGATGAATACAAGCAAACCGAAGGTGATCCACAGGTAAAAAGCCGTATAAAGGATGTTCAGCGTAAAATGGCAACAATGCGTATGATGAAAAAAGTACCGCAAGCTGATGTTGTTATAAAAAACCCGACTCATTATGCCATTGCACTTAAATATAATCCTCCTAAAGATAAAGCTCCGATAGTTATAGCGAAAGGCAAGGATTATCTTGCTCTTAAAATCATAGAGATTGCAGAAAAAAACGGTGTTCAGGTAACCGAGAATGTACCTCTTGCAAGAGGGCTTTATGCAGCAGTTGAGGTTGACAGACAAATACCTGAAGAATTTTACAAACCGGTCGCTGATATACTTGCATTTATTTATAAGCTGAAAAAATCCAAGAAAAAGGGGTAAAGTCTGAAAGAAGACTTTCAAACAAAGAGTTTTATGCCTTTTACACCGGACAGAATGGTATAAATTTAGCTTCTACAAAAAATCCGCAATGTGCGGGGAACCGGCACAAAACTTCGCACTTCGACGAAAGGAACGATTATAATTATGAAAAAGGTATTAGACAATATGCTTACCTTGTTTATCGTAGGCGTAATTTTTCTTATAATCATACCTTTGAATACTTCTCTTCTTGATGTTATGCTCATTATAAATATTGCAATTTCTCTTGGAATTCTGCTTATTACGATGAATATAAAAGAAGCACTTGAATTTTCTGTATTTCCTTCTATACTTTTAATAACAACACTTTTAAGAGTCGGATTAAATGTTTCTTCAACCAGACTAATATTAGGTAACGGAGGTTACGCAGGTCATGTCATAAAGGCATTCGGTGAATATGTTATAGGAGGAAACGCAGTAGTCGGTTTTATTATCTTCCTTATTATAGTTATAGTACAGTTTATAGTTATTACCAAAGGTGCAGAAAGAGTTGCCGAAGTAGCTGCACGTTTCACTCTTGATGCTATGCCTGGTAAACAAATGGCAATTGACGCCGATTTAAACTCCGGACTTATCAATGACGAACAAGCAAAAGCAAGACGTTTAAAAATTCAGCGTGAGGCTGACTTTTATGGATCAATGGACGGTGCAACCAAATTCATCAAGGGTGATGCAATAGTATCGATTCTTATTGTTTTTATAAACAGCATCGGTGGAATTATTATTGGTATGGTACAAGGTGGCGGTTCCTTTTCTGATGTGCTTAGGATTTATATAACATCAACAGTTGGTGACGGTCTTGTATCACAAATATCGGCACTTCTTATTTCAACCGCAACAGGTATGATAGTTACCCGTGCTGCTTCTGTTAACGATTTAAGCTCGGATTTGAAAACACAGATCGTTTCTTATCCGATAGTAATATTAATTACCGGCGGTGTTCTCCTTGCAATGTCAATAATTCCCGGATTCCCTGTAATTACACTTCTAATAATGGGCTCTATGCTTATATTTCTAGGTGTAAAGCTAAAGAAAAAGAAAGCAATAGTGGATGTTACCGAAGAAGTAAATGATTTACCGCCCAGTGAAACGGAGTTTTATAAAAATTCTGAAAATATATATTCTCTATTAAATATAGAGCCGATTGAAGTCGAATTTGGTTATAGCCTTGTACCACTTGTTGATGAAAGTAAAGGCGGTAACTTTCTTAACAGAGTTGTTATGTTAAGAAGACAATTTGCAGAGGATTTAGGCTTCGTTATTCCAACGGTCAGGTTACGTGATAATGCAGAACTTGGTATAAGTGAATATGTTATAAAAATCAGAGGGGAAGCGATTTCGAGTGGTGAAGTTCTCACCGATAGATTCCTTGCAATGAACCAATCGAATAGCTCTGATGAAATTAACGGAATAGACACAATTGAGCCTGTGTTTAAAATCCCAGCAAAATGGATTACCGAGGATAAACGTGAAAGAGCTATGATGAGTGGTTATACAATAATTGACCCGCTTTCGGTTATCATTACTCATCTTTCGGAGATTATAAAAAAACATTCATATGAATTGTTTGGTCGCAAAGAATTAAATACACTTCTCGAAAATTTTAAAAAGGTTAATAAAGAGCTTGTAGAGGATACAATTCCGTCAGCAATTTCAACAATTTCTTTACAGCGTGTTCTCTGCAATCTTCTTGCTGAACAGATTCCGATAAGAGATTTGACAACCATACTTGAAACTGTATCTGAATATGCGTCGTCTGTAAAGGATATGGATATGCTTACAGAATATGTAAGGCAAGCATTAAAACGTACAATCACAAGAAAGTATGTACGTAATAATTCAATTAAAGTAATTACAGTTAATCCCGATCTTGAAAACTTGATAATGAACAACATTAAAAAGACGGGTAATACATCGTATGTTTCGCTAGAGCCTGATATTATGCAGAAAATTATATCTGCTCAATTAAAGGAAGAAAAACGGTTAAAGGACAGCATGGATGAAATTATTGTTCTGACATCGCCAGTAGTTAGATTTTATTATAAGCGGCTTATTGAACAGTTTGCGTCCCAAGCTGTGGTGCTATCCTTTAATGAAGTTAACTCAGATACCAATGTTCTGGCTATTGGTACGATTTCAGTAGCATAAATTTTTCCATCAAAGGGGATAGGTATGAATTATTATAAAAACGATACTATCACTATTACTGATAAAACATGGGCTGAATATGCCGCGACCAAGGATGTTAGCCTTAGAAATCAGATTCTTTTAGCATACTTGTATATTGTTACATGCAGTATCAAAAAGATGAACACGATAACTGTAAATAACGAAGACATAGAAGATATGACAAGCCATGGTGTTTTGGAGCTTATAAACTGCATCGACAGATTTGATTATACACGTGGAATACAGTTTGATACTTTTGCATCAATCAGAGTAAGAGGCTCTATTATTGATTATATACGGAAAAAAGATTGGGTTCCGAGGGATGTCAGAAAACGTATCAAGGTTACAAATGATGCGGCTTTATTCTTGCAGAACAATCTTGGCAGAGCACCGAATGAAAAAGAATTGGCAGAACACCTTAATTTTACCGAAGACGAACTCAATAAAATAAGGCGAGATGAGTTAAGTCTAAACATATTAGCTTTCGAGGATCTTTTACAGGAAAACAATTCATGTTTAATAAATGCAAAAAGCACCGCTACTTATCAACATCCCGAAGAAAAAATTCTTGAAGATGAGTTTAAAAAATCAATAATTAAATGTATTGACGAGTTGGACAGCAATGAACGGACGGTTATTTCATTATATTATTATGAGGAATTGAAACTTAAGGAAATCGCATTTGTTATGGAGCTTACAACATCAAGAATCTCACAAATTCATTCAAAAGCGTTGAGCAAAATGAAATCGCGTTTAAGTGCATATATAACTGGATAAGAGTTAAAGTTTGAAAAGAACAATATAAGTTTGAAAATAAATTTTCAAACACGGTTTTGTGCCTTTGACTTTAATGGAAAGTCAATCCGACTGTTGTCGGAACGGCACAATTTTCACTGTCGGCGTATCCGCCGAGGAAAGGCATGGTTGTAATTATGGACAATACAATTATTAATGCAACAACAGGTATGCTGGCCAGACAAAAGTCGATGAACATTACAAGTAATAATCTTTCAAATATAGAAACAGTGGGATATAAGCGTTCCGACCTTATATTAAATACTTTTGGCGAATACATGACATATAAAGTTGATAATGGCGAAGCCGTTGAAATCGGCACTAAAACTCACGGCGTTGTTTCAGGGAATGTTTATAATGATTTCGAACAGGGAGCAATTTATGATACAAATCGTACACTTGACTTTGCTATTAACGGTGTTGGGTTCTTCACTGTAATCAATGAAAATGGAGAGATTACACTTACAAGAGATGGTAGATTCAATGTAGATGACAATGGATTTTTAATGGATGCCTTAGGAAACTTTATTATGGGACAAAACGGTACGATAAATGTTGGAGTTCCAAGTGAAATAACGGTATCCGAGACAGGTATAATTTCGAGCAATGGAAATGCTGTTAATTCATTTCTTATCACAATACCAGATGACACTGCTGCAATAGTTAAGCTAGCTAACGGACAATTGACGAACCCAGGCGGAACATTACCATTCACAGGTAAAATTATTCAAGGCAGTCTTGAACATTCCAACGTGAATCTTATTGAGGAGATGGCGGCTATGATTGAAGATTCAAGAGCATACCAGTCCTGCAGCCAGATTATAAAAATGGCAGACCAGCTTTTGCAAAAAACAGTAAATGAAATTGGAAGAGTGTAGTTTTATGCTGGCTTTTATATAGATAAAATCTGATATTCACCGGGAAAGGAATGTTTATTAATATGATTAATGCTTTTTATTCAGCAAAATCTGGTTCTAAAAATTATCAGACTTACCTTGATGCGATAGGAAATAATATCGCTAACGTAAACACAGCAAGTTTTAAAGCACAAAATGTCAGCTTTACCGATTTATTGTACACAAATATAGAAGGTCCGGATGGAGCGGAGCAAAACTTACAGACAGGCAACGGAAGCAGAATATTAATTACAAGAGATATGTCACAGGGAACAAGCATTAACGGAAGCAGTGGACTAGATGTCATGATAAAAGGTGATGGATTCTTTGCACTGCAAGGTGAGGATGGCAATATATCTTACTCTAGAATTAGTAATTTTACTATCAGTGATATAGGCGGTACTAAATATCTAACAAATAAAAATGGTGATTACGTATTGAACGAGAATCTTGAAAAAATTGAGATAACATCGGGAGAAATAGCATTTATTGCCCCAAGTGAAGTTAACAACAACGCAATAACATTGGGTGTTTTTAGATTTGATAATCCTGAGGAGCTTGTAGCTTTAAGTGACGGAAAATTCGGGATTTCAGCAGGTTCAACTTTAACAGCAAAGCTCGATACAGAATCGTCTTTATTAATGAATATGATAGAGTCTTCGAATGTTGACCTCGCATCTGAAATGGCAAAGATGATAATAGCACAAAGAGGGTTTCAGGTAAACGCAAAGATGATTCAAACTGTTGATGAAATGGAACAGTACGCTAATAATTTAAGAAATTAGAAATAAAATAGCGTTTAATTTCTATTAAATAGTGACGATATATATTTCGTAAGACAAGAATTAGTATACTTATGCGGATATGGAGGAATGAACGGTATGAAAATTGGCAGGGGAGAACTAGAAAAAATATATAATCCTGCTTTAAATGACAGCGGCAATACAGCTGATAAAAAGCAAAAAAACGATACAACAGTGGCTACGGACAAGATAGTCCTTTCGGATAAGGCAAAGGAGTATTCGCCTGTAAAGAATTTTGTGGATTCTGTTGTCAAGGAAGTTACAAGGCAAACACCGTCGGAAAAACTTTTAAAATTAAAGAACGAAGTTTCTTCCGGTAAATATCATGTTTCAAGCGAGGATATCGCTGAATCAATTATTGGAAACGCAAAGAAAATACAATAGTTAAACAATAATATTTAGAAGAACGAAAGGACTGTCATTAATATGGATAATTTAACGGAACTTCAGGATTTACTTAACACCATGAAAGACAGCCTTGATAAATTATTGGTTGTAGAAAAAGAAAAAACATCTATTCTCGAAAAAGGTAGTGTCGAAGATTTAAATAATTTAATGAACGCTGAGCAAGCGTTGATAATGGAATGTTCAGCAGCCGAAAAACAAAGAGTAAATCTTTGTAACTTCGTAGACGTACAAACCATATCCGAATTAATCGAGAAATTTCCAGAAACAAAATCGACGCTAAGCCCCATTCATTCAGATATGACTGCGACGATAGAAAGCATAAAAAAAGCAAGCGCATTGAATATGAAGCTGATTGATACAAGATTGAAAATAATTAAATTTATGACTACTAACTTGGGTATTGACAGTGAAAATCCTACTTACAGTAAGAATGTGCAAAAAGTTTAAGAGGAAATATAACTATGAGAGCATCTTTTTTAGGATTTGAGATAGCAAAAACTGGATTACAAGCTGCTGAAACAGGGCTTGATGTTACAGGACAAAATATGGCGAAAATGAATACCGAAGGGTATTCACGCCAGACTATAGAACAAACCTCTGTTTATTATAATTCGACCAGCTACAAGTATGCGCTCGTAAACAGCGACAGAATTGGGCAAGGTGTTTCTATCGGCAGAATTACTCAAGTACGTGATGCTTTCCTTGATGCAAGATACAGATCAGCAAAATCTGCAGATTCTGAGCTAACTAAAAAACTTTCTATTTTAACTAATATAGAAAACATTTACGACGAAACTTTAACCGATGGATTGGGAGCGACTCTGGAGGATTTTTACAAGAGCCTTCAGACCCTTGCCGCTAATGCAGGAGATATAGAGTACTCCGGTTTGGCTCGTTCAAATGCACAGAAAATAACCGAAACATTAAATTATTACAATACACAGCTAGAGACCATAAAAGAGCAGGAAAAGTTCGACTTAACGGTCTCTGTTAATGATATAAATACCCTATTGAATAAAATAAAGACAATGAACAACACGATTCAATTTGAATCTCTGCAAGGTAATACAACCAACGAACTGTTGGATACTCGTAACTTATACTTTGATGATTTGGCTTCATACGTTAATATTACAACCGAGGTTAACGCTGACGGAACAGTTAATGTAAAAGCCGGTACACAATATTTAATAGATGCTACAAACGCCACAAGTTTCACTCTTTCTTTACAAGAGAGTTCGGGTTCACTTCAAGTAATAACTCAAAACGGAGAGCTCGAAATATCCTCCGGTTCTATAAAAGGATATTTAGATGTTCTTAACGGAAAAGGTACTTATGCTACTTCGGGTGAGAATGATACTAAAGGAATAAAGTATTATCAGAGTTCACTTGATAATTTTGCAACAAAATTTGCAGAATTGTTCAACGGATTAAACGGAACAGGAAAACCTTTGTTTATCGGTAATACCGCATCTACAATAGGGATATCCCAAGAGTGGCTCAGTGACGCAAACTATATTACTGCCACAACCAATACTGTTGTTACCGACGGTGATAACGATAACATATTAAGAATGATAAGCACACTCGACTCAAAGACAAATATATCGGATAATTTCATCGGTACTTTTGATGAATATGTTTCTATGATGATGACTGATATTGCAATTGATGTAAACTATGTATCGGATTTAAACAGCACTTCGGGTAAAGTTCTATCCTCGGTAGATAATCAACGTGAAGCAGTTAAGGGTGTTTCGTTAAATGAGGAAACAGTAAACCTTTTAAAGTATCAAAAAGCCTTCGAAGCATCCTCAAGAGTTATTACAGCGCTTGATGAAATGCTTGATATTATAATAAACAGAATGGGAACTGTCGGACGTTAAGAAAACATGATTGTGGGAGGTTTTTATGAGATTAACAAATAGCATGATGTCAAAGAATTATCTAAAAAATTTAAATTCAAGTCTTGAGAATTTAAATGAAGCAAATACTCGTGTAACTGCTCAAAGAAAATATATGAAAATCTCTGAAGACCCTGCGACTGCCCTTAAGGCAATGAAGGTAAGAAAGAACCTTTCGAGAATAGAAGTATACAAAGAGAATTTATCAGATGCGCAAGCAATTTTTGATCAATACGAGTCAACAATTTCAAATATAAACGATATTGCTACAGAAGCTGTTTCTCAGGTTTTACAGGGTACAACCGGTACAAGTAACGAAACGGTAAGAAAAACAGTTGCAACTACTCTTCGCGGTTATCAGGAAACCATACTTGCTGCAGCAAACACAAAATATGGTGATGATTACATATTTGGTGGCGAAAGTGTTGGCAATACTCCTTTTAAACTCAACGGTACAGGTGAATTGCTTTACAACGGACAAAATGTAAATACAGGGACTTTTACAGATGAATACAGATTTGTCGATATCGGTGTAGGTCTTACAGTAGGTACTGACGGTGAGATAGTGCCAAAATCAGCATTCAATGTTTCAAATTCCGGTTCAACCTTACTTGGAACAGGTGTGGATACAAACGGAATAACAAACAACCTTTATAATTTATTAGGTGAGATAGCAACCAAGCTTGAAAACAATGATATAGATGACATCCAGCTTTACTCAGACAAGCTGGAAGCCAAAGCAGATGATATTAGGCTTCAGTATGTAAGTATAGGTGAAAAAACCAACTTTATAAGCTATTTTACAGAAAGACTTGATGCTGAGAGAATTAATGCAACAACAAAACAAAACGAGCTTGAAAGTATGGATATAGAAGAAGGTATAATTATTTTTGGAGAACAAGAATTGGCATATAACGCATGTCTTCAGATGGGTACAAAAATATTACAACCCTCACTTATAGATTTTTTAAGATAATATATTTTAGCATAATATATTAATGGTTAATAATTAGAATTGCGGTGTTTTTATGTTTATTTATCGTATTTCTCTACAATATGAAATAACAAAAGCACAACTGCTAATTAAAACAACTCCGCCCGAGGTTAAGGTAGATACAGAGAAAAAAGGTTATGAGATGGATAGCCATCCCATCAAAATTCAAATTGACAACAAAGAATTTCTTGAATCTATCGGAATAAAGTCGATTAATAAAGTTTTAGAAGAAAAGGCGGAATATGGCAAGCAGGCTGTGTTAAAATCAATGGCACGTTATACTGAGGACAAGAATGCAATGCTTGGACCTGATGGACTGACGGTGTCAGAGATTGCTGCGCAAAGATCCTTTAAAACAATATCAAGTACGCTCAAATTTATTCCCGAAAATCAGCCAGAAATAAGTTGGAAAGACGGATATGTTGATATTAATTACACCAAAGATGAACGAAATGTTAAATATATACCTTCTCAAATGGAATTTGAATATATACCTTATTCGGTAAAATTTATTGTTAAAAAACATATGGAAGAAGTTTCAAAAACCGTTAATGAGAACGATTAATGAATTAAGGGGAAAATATAAAATGCTTATAAAAACCAAAGATTTTGACTTTGTAAATATAAACGAAGAAGATATAATTACCTTTTCTCAAGGGATATATGCTTATGAGTCAACAACAAAATTTATAATACTTAACAATCCCGATAATCAATGGATGAAGCACTTGCAATCGGTTGAGGACGAGGAACCCAGATTTATTTTATTGGACCCCCATATGTTTATTGAAGGATACAGCCCTATAATACCAGATGGAACACTTGGTCTTTTAAAAACAAATGATATAAAAGATTTAAGCTTCTTCGCCATCGCTGTAATTCCCAAAAGTGTTAAAGACATTACAATAAATTTAAAAAGTCCTGTTATTATTAATTTTAAAGAGCGAATCGGTGCACAGGTTATTCTTGAGAACAGAGATTATTTTGTGAGAACCCGATTATTCGCCAGCGAAGGGACGGCTCAATAATGCTTGTTATTACTAGAAAAGCTTCAGACAGCTTCACAGTCGGTGACGATATTAAAGTAAGTATACTTGAAATTAACGGCGATAAGGTAAAAATCGGTATTGATGCACCAAAGAATATAATTATTATGCGTAGTGAAGTGCTTGATACAATGCGTAATAATATAGAAGCTGTTGCTACTTTAGATAAAATTTCAGATTTAGAACTTTTAAAGCAGAGAATCGTTATAAAGAATAAAGAGATGTAATTATTGAAAAAATTAGTCATACGTGCAATAAAATGCATTGTATGACTAATTTTTTGTTTATATTGTTTCTGTTGCTTTATTTTAAGCTAATTTATTCGATATATATTATGTAGTAGAAATATTTTAAAAACACGAAGCGTACGATCGTGTTAAAAGAAGACTACAAAAGGGAAAGGATTCCCTTAAAAAATTCAAGGAGGATATAAAAAATGCGTATTAGTCACAACATTTCGGCGATGAATACATATCGCCAGTACAATGCAAATGCAGCATCAGCAAACAAATCTATGGAGAAGCTGTCAAGCGGTTCAAGAATCAATCGAGCGGCGGACGATGCAGCTGGTCTTTCGATTTCCGAGAAAATGAGAAGCCAGATCCGTGGACTTACTCAGGGAACAAGAAACGCTCAGGACGGCGTATCCTTTATTCAGACAGCAGAAGGTGCTTTGAATGAAGTATCCGATATGCTTACGAGACTTAAAGAGCTTGCAGTTCAAGTTCAAAACGGAACTTACAGCACAGATGATAAAGCTAACATCGGTGCTGAAATGAAAGCTCTCGGTACTGCAATGTCTGAAATTTATGCAAACACTAAATTTAACGGTATTGCTGTTTTTGGTACACAAACTATTACCGCCGGCGAACTTGATGTTAATGACGGAACAGGAACCGCTGCTGCTATAAAATATGGCGAAAACGGTTCTCAGACAGTTACCATTTTAGCTGCAGAAACAACAAATGTTGCTGCTCTTTCAACAGCAACATATGCTGCTAATACAACTCCCGCAGGTGTTACAGTAACTTTAGTAGAAGATGCGATAACCGAAGTAAATACCACAAGAGCATCTTACGGTGCACAGCAGAATCAGCTCGAACATGCTTCAAACAATATGGCAACAACCAAAGAGAACCTGCAAGCAGCAGAAAGCCGTGTAAGAGACGTTGATATGGCAGAAGAAATGATGACATACACAAAGAACAACATTCTTCTTCAGGCAGCTCAGTCTATGCTTGCACAAGCTAACTCTCAACCTCAAGGCGTTCTTCAGTTACTTCAATAAAAAAATACTACTTTATAAAAAGGGAATGGAATCCTATAAAAAATCAAGGAGGATATAAAAAATGCGTATTAGTCACAACATTTCGGCGATGAATACATATCGTCAATATAACGCAAATGCGGCATCGGCTAACAAATCAATGGAGAAATTATCCAGCGGTTCAAGAATAAACCGTGCAGCAGATGATGCAGCAGGACTTTCAATTTCTGAGAAGATGAGAAGCCAGATCCGTGGACTTACTCAGGGAACAAGAAACGCTCAGGACGGTGTATCCTTTATTCAGACAGCAGAAGGTGCTTTGAACGAAGTATCCGATATGCTTACCAGACTTAAGGAGCTTGCTGTTCAGGTACAAAACGGCTCATATAGTAACGATGATAAAGCAAACATCGGTGCTGAAATGAATGCTCTCGGTACAGCTATTACAGAAATATATGTTAATACAAAATTTAACGGTTCGGCCGTTTTCGGATCACAATCCGGTACAACAGTACTTGCAAATAATGACGGTACGGGAAATGCGGCATCAATAGCTTATGGTGAAAATGCAACTCAAACTATAACTATAAAAGCTGCTAAAACAACCGCATTGAACCTTTTAACTGTAGAAACAGCTGATGCAACCACCGGTGCTGATGCTGCGGCAAAAGCAGCTAATGCTGCAGCAGTTTCAGTTACTTTGGTAGAGAATGCGATAACCGAGGTTAATACTACAAGAGCAGCTTACGGTGCTCAGCAAAACCAGCTTGAGCATGCATCCAACAATATGGCAACCACAAAAGAGAACCTTCAGGCAGCAGAAAGCCGTGTAAGAGATGTTGACATGGCTGAAGAAATGATGACTTACACAAAGAACAACATTCTTCTTCAGGCAGCGCAGTCTATGCTTGCACAGGCTAATTCACAACCACAGGGCGTTCTCCAGTTACTCCAGTAATAATAAAGCTTAATTAAAAAAGGGAATGGAATCCCATAAAAAATCAAGGAGGATATTAAAAATGCGTATTAGTCACAACATTTCGGCGATGAATACATATCGCCAGTATAATGCAAACGCAGCATCAGCAAACAAATCCATGGAGAAACTCTCCAGTGGTTCGAGAATAAACCGTGCAGCAGATGATGCAGCAGGTCTTTCAATTTCCGAGAAAATGAGAAGTCAGATCCGCGGTCTTACACAGGCAACGAGAAACGCGCAGGACGGCGTTTCCTTCATTCAAACAGCGGAAGGTGCTTTGAATGAAGTATCCGATATGCTTACCAGAATCAAAGAGCTTGCTGTTCAGGTACAAAATGGCACATATAGTACCGATGATAAAGCGAATATCGGTGCTGAAGTAAAAGCTCTCGGAACAGCGATGACCGAAATATATGTAAATACCAAATTTAACGGTATAGCGGTATTCGGTGCACAAACAGGTACAACAAATCTTACAACAGTTGCTCCAGGTACTGCTGCTACGATTAAATACGGTGAAGACGGCAGTCAGTCGATAACAATTGCCGGTGCAACCGTTACGAGCTTAATAGCATTAACTGCTGAAACAGCAACTGCAGATTCAGCGCCTGCTGATGTAACCGTAGCACTTGTAGAAGCTGCAATAACAGAGGTTAACACGACAAGAGCGGGTTATGGTGCACAGCAGAATCAACTTGAGCATGCAGCTAACAATATGGCAACCACAAAAGAAAACCTTCAAGCAGCTGAATCCCGTGTTAGGGACGTTGATATGGCAGAAGAAATGATGACATATACGAAGAATAACATTCTTCTTCAGGCAGCTCAGTCTATGCTTGCACAAGCTAACTCTCAGCCACAAGGCGTTCTTCAATTACTTCAATAAAAAATTTATTAGTAAAATAAGCTAGGGAATGGAATCCCATTAAAAAAATTCAAGGAGGATATAAAAAATGCGTATTAGTCACAATATATCGGCGATGAATACATATCGCCAGTACAATGCAAATGCAGCATCAGCAAACAAATCCATGGAAAAGTTATCCAGCGGATCAAGAATCAACCGTGCAGCGGATGACGCAGCAGGTCTTTCGATTTCCGAGAAAATGAGAAGCCAGATTCGCGGACTTACACAAGGTACACGAAATGCACAGGACGGTATTTCTTTCATTCAGACAGCAGAAGGTGCTTTGAATGAAGTATCCGATATGCTTACCAGAATCAAAGAGCTTGCGGTTCAAGTGCAAAACGGAACATACAGTGACGATGATAAAGTAAATATCGGTGCTGAAATGAAAGCTCTCGGTACTGCAATATCCGAAATTTATGATAATACCAAGTTCAATGGTATAGATGTTTTTGGTATACAGACTAACACGGCAGGTGTTTTAACTGCACAGACAGTTGCGGACCCAACCGCTACTGCCGATCAGGCTGCAGTTATAAAATACGGTGAAGGCGGCAGTCAGAGCGTTACTATTTTACAAGCAACAACAACCAATCTTAGTGCTATGACAACTCTTACAGCTGCAGCAACAACCGCTACAAATGCGGCTTTGGTAACTGTTACTTCAGTCGAAAACGCAATAACTGAAGTTAATACAACGAGAGCAGCTTACGGTGCACAACAGAATCAACTTGAACATGCAGCTAACAATATGGCAACCACAAAAGAAAACCTGCAGGCAGCTGAATCCCGTGTAAGGGACGTTGATATGGCAGAAGAAATGATGACATATACAAAGAACAACATTCTTCTTCAGGCAGCTCAGTCAATGCTTGCTCAAGCTAACTCGCAGCCTCAGGGCGTTCTTCAGTTGCTTCAATAAAAAAGCCGCTAAAAGAAGCACTTAAAAAGTTTAATGAATCTGCGGGGGTATTCACATACTCCCGCAGAGTGTCTAAAACAGAAGTATCGATATAAATATATCAATAAAAAAATAACTAATAAAATGGTATTTGTATGAGATTTTTACAACCGATTAATTTAAAATCCGGAATGATCTTGGCTAAAAATTTGTACGGTTCGCGTAATGAGTTACTTCTTGCAGTTGGGAGTGTACTTACAGATTCCTTGATAAGCAAAATGGTTATAACCGGATGCGAAGGTGCTTATATTGTAGATAATAGTACTGACGATCCAAATATCAAAGGAATTATCAGCTCCAGACTAAAAGAAAATACAGTAAAAGCTGTCCGAAGCTTTTTCATGGGCATTGAACGTAATGATAGCATTATTGCAAGTTATTCATTTTCTACAATGAAACATTTATTGGATGATATTATAGACGAGATTTCAACCGATAAAAATGCAATGGTAAATATGGTCGATTTAAAAGTATTTGATGATTACACATATTATCATAGTGTTAGTGTTGCAGGTCTCTCTATAATGGTTGGTGTATCTGCCGGTATGAATAGAAACGGTTTATATAAGCTCGGAATGGGTGCATTACTTCATGATCTTGGAAAGATTTTTATTCCAAAAGAAATATTAAATAAAAACGGACCGCTTGATTTTAATGAATATGAGTATATGAAAAAGCATAGTCAATTCGGTAGCGATTATTTAAAAAGGCAGAATGCACTTCCAATTGAATCAATAATTGCTGTTTTAACACATCATGAGCGTTTTGACTCAAAAGGTTATCCATTAGGGCTCGCTTCCAATAAACAGACGATAGAGGGTAAAATAATAGCGATTTGTGATAATTATGATGCAATGACATCAGACAGACCATACCGTACAGCTTTTTCGCCATCTGAGGCTATCGAACACATAATGGGTAACGCCGGAGTAATGTTCGATCCGAAAATATTGGACTTGTTTATCAAAAAAATTGTTCCATATCCGGTTGGAACGGTTGTTGACTTGAGTAATGGTAAAAAAGGAATTGTAATAGAAAATTTCCCCAACAGTTATATGAGACCAAAAATACAAATTATTCCGACAATGAATAATTTAAAAGAAAATATTATTTATGACTTATGTAACGATCCAGAGTTGCTTAATGTCACTGTTATAGGTATAAATAGAACAAAGGAAAACAAGGGATAGGGGAGTGACTTAATTGATTAGTGTGTTAATTGTTGATGATGCCGCTTTCATGAGATTAGCAATTAAGAATGTATTGGAGAAAAGTGGTTTTAAGGTTATTGCCGATGCAAAAAACGGTCAGGAAGGAATTGAAAAGTATCTTGAACTTCGTCCCGACATTGTCACTATGGATATTACAATGCCGGATATGACAGGCATAGAAGCATTGAAAAAAATTAGAGAAATAGATCCACACGCAAAAGTTGTGATGATTTCAGCAATGGGGCAAGAACGTATGGTAAAAGAAGCGATTATCAATGGAGCAAGGTCTTTCATTGTAAAACCTTACAAAGAAGAACATATAACGCAGACACTTCTTAAGATAGCTTCTGACAGTTAAAATGAATTTATTGAGGTGAAGTTAATGGCAGAACAAATAAATGGCGATTCTTTGCTCGAAATGTTTATTTTTGAGACGTTACAAAATACAGAACAACTAGAAAAAATCATACTTGAAACCGAAAAAAACGGGGGATTTTCGGATTCAACAATAAATGAAATTTTCAGAATTATGCACACTCTCAAAGGCTCCTCGGCAATGATGTCATATTCATATATTTCTTCACTAGCACATAAAGCTGAGGATCTGTTCTATTATATTCGAGAAAATCCCACCGTAAGTTATAATTGTTCGCGTATATCAGACTTAATCCTTCTTTGCATGGATTATATTAACAGAGAAATAGATAAAATTAAAGAGAATAATGAAGTTAATTTTGAAAGCCCCGAAGAGGTTATAAAGGAAATTGAAAACGTTCTTATTGAAATAATAGCGAATCGGGATAATATACCAACAAATAATATAGATGAACCTTCTTATAATAGCTTTAAAGTTATTTTCTATTTTGAAGAAGGCTGCGAGATGGAAAATATAAGGTCGTTTTCTATTATAAGAGATATTCAGGAATACACAAAAGATGTTACTTATATTCCTGACAACGTAATCGATAATGATGATACTGCATTAATTATTAGACAAAATGGTTTCGCTGTATCCTTCAGGTCGGATAAATCTTATAGTGATTTGCATAGTTTATTTTCCCGAATACCGTTCATCAGAGATATAGACTTAACCCTTATTGATATAGAAAAATGTACTATTTCAGACAGCCCCGTAAAGGAACTGCAGGAAGTAAATAGTATTAATAAAATTACAAAGCAACAAGATAATCAGGTTAAAACAGAAACCCACCAATCAACATCGCAAAGCATAATCAGTATTAATGTATCAAAGCTTGATAAATTGATGAATTTAATGGGTGAAGTCGTTATTGCAGAGTCGATGGTTGTCGAAAATCCTGATTTAAAAGGATTACAATTACAATCTTTTCAAAGAGAAGCGTTACAACTACATAAAATCATAGTGGAAATGCAGGATATGGTCATGTCGATGAGACTTGTGCCTTTGACAACTACTTTCCAAAAAACGCATCGAATTGTTAGAGATATGTCGAAAAAACTCGATAAGGAAGTAAAACTCGAATTTATTGGGGAAGAAACCGAAGTTGATAAGAAAATCATCGAGCATCTCTCCGATCCACTTTTACATTTGGTACGTAATTGTATTGATCATGGATTGGAATCAGAAAAAGAACGTATAGAAGCGAATAAGCCACCTATCGGCACAATAACGCTGGAAGCTTTTAATGCGGGCAGTTATGTTTATATCCTTGTTAAAGACGATGGAAAAGGAATAAATAAAACAAAGGTTTTGGAAAAAGCAAAGAAAAATAACCTATTAATAAAGCCCGAAAGTGAAATGACCGACAGAGAGATATGCAACCTTATATTCCTACCCGGTTTTTCTACAAACGAGCAAGTTTCGGAGTTTAGCGGACGTGGTGTGGGAATGGATGTCGTTATGCAAAGCATAACATCGGTCGGAGGATCAGTTTCTGTTGATAGTATTGAAGGCAAGGGTACAACTATCACAATGAAGATCCCGTTGACAGTTGCTATTATTGATGGAATGAATATTGAAGTTGGCAGAAAGCACTTTACTATTCCTATAACAGCGATTAAGGAATCCTTTAAACCAAACAAAGATAATATAATTTGTGACACAGACGGTAACGAAATGATTATGGTCAGAGGTGAATGCTACGCAATCATGAAGTTATATAAACAATGGGACATCGAAACCAGGATTAGCGACCTTACAGATGGTATTTTGATCATGGTTGAGCAGGAAGAAAAAAAACGCTGTATATTTGCAGACAGCTTACTCGGTCAGCAACAGGTTGTTGTAAAATCAATGCCCGATTACATACGAAAAACAAAGATTGTAGAAGGAATATCAGGCTGTACCTTATTGGGGGATGGCAGTATAAGCCTTATTCTTGACGCTGGATGGCTCATAAACAGCGAAATTAAATATAAAAAAGAAGGGTAGGAAATTGATATGGCTGATTTATCAAACAATTTAATTGAATTTGAAGAAGATACCCAGTCTGGCAGGTATCTTACCTTCATCATTGAGAATGAAAGTTACGGCATTGAAATTAAGTTTGTGACCGAAATTATCAACATTTTGCCAATTACAACCGTTCCAGGACTGCCAGTTTATATTAAAGGTATAATAAATCTAAGGGGAAAAATTATTCCTGTAATGGATATCAGGCTGAGATTTAACAAGAATGTATTGGAGTATAATGACAGAACTTGTATTATTGTAGCTTTGATTGATAATATGGATATTGGCTTCATTGTTGATAGCGTAGCGGAGGTATTAACTATTCCGGAATCCGATATTGTTAATCCGCCTGAAATTAACAAAGCAAGCAACAGGTTTATTAAAGGTATCGGAAAAGTAGGGAATGGTATTAAGTTACTGCTCGATTACCAGAGTTTAATCAACTGTAATGATGTAGAAGTAATATCTGATCAAATCAAAAACATCTGAGAGGAAAATAAAAAATGAAAGTATCTGTATTTAGAAGTATATCAGCCAGGTTAATAATCAATATCGGATTAATATTATTAACAATATGTACATGTCTTACTTTCTTTTCAAGTTATAAGTCAAGTCAGGCATTGGAGAAAAACTTAAATGAATCACTCCTGAAAATAACTCAGCAAGCTTCCCAAACTGTTTCTGCTAGATTTGAAGAACACTACGGCAGTTTAATAGCACTATCTACAAATGACCTGTTCTTGGATATAAATACAAACAAGGCTCAAATATTACATGTTATAAAGGAATATGCTAATGTTGAAGGACATTACGATGTTGTGGTTTCGGATGCAAGCGGTATGGGCTATTCGATAAATGCTGATGAACTTGATATATCGACACGTGATTACTTTAAGAGTTCTGCAAACGGTGTCAATAGTGTATCAGATCCTCTTACCAGAGAAGAAGACGATACCAAGGTAATAATATTCTCGGTTCCGATAAAGGATCATTCCGGTAAGATTATCGGTACTCTCTCGGCGGTAAGGAACGCTGTGGAACTTACTCAAATGGTTAGTGAAATAAAATATGTAGATGATAAAGATAGTTATGCGTTTATAATAAACAAGACAGGTTATATGGTAGCACATTATAATTTTGATCATGTAAAAAATAATGTAAACTTCATTGAAAAAAATGATCCTAAAATGTCCGAGCTTATTGCTATTTTAAAAAAAATGACCAACCGTGAATCCGATGTAGGTGCATATGAATACGAAGGTCTGACAAAATATCTTGGCTATACCCCCATAGAAGGTACATCCTGGTCAATGGGATTAACTGCTCCTGAAGAATTAGTGTTTGAGGGTGTTACTCAGCTTAGAACATTTATAATTTTGATAAGTACAGGATTTATTATAATCGGTATTTTTCTTGCTATATTAATAGCAAACAGTTTTAAAAAATCGATAAAAGCAGCTGCGAATTATGCAAGCACACTCGCAAAAGGCGATTTCTCTGTTGAAGTGCCTTATAAATTTCTTAAAAGAAAAGATGAACTGGGCGTTTTAGCAACTGCATTTAAAACACTTATTGATAATATGAACGAGTTAATGTCAAACATAAGGACAGCATCAGAGCAGGTTGCATCTGGCGCAAAACAAATATCCGATTCCAGTATTGAGTTATCTCAGGGTGCTACCGAGCAGGCAAGTTCAATAGAACAGCTTACAGCGTCTATTGAAGAGATTGCTTCACAAACAAAGCTTAATGCAGACAATGCATTTAATGCAAGCACCTATGCTGTTGCAGCTCAAAAATATGCGACTGTCGGTAATGATCAGATGAAATTGATGCTCAAGTCGATGGAAGACATCAATGTTTCTTCTAGCAGCATTTCTAAAATTATCAAAGTTATTGACGATATAGCTTTCCAGACCAATATTCTTGCACTTAACGCAGCAGTAGAAGCTGCGAGAGCAGGGCAGCACGGTAAAGGATTTGCAGTTGTTGCCGAAGAAGTCAGAAACCTTGCTGCAAGATCTGCTAACGCTGCAAAAGAGACTACCGATTTAATAGAAGGTTCTATTAATAAGGTAAATGGTGGTACAAAAATTGCAGGTGAAACAGCAGAAGAATTAAAAAAGATTGTTGAAGGTATTTCAAAGGTAGCAGAGCTTGTAAACAACATAGCAAATGCCTCTAACGAGCAGGCAAGCGGTATTGCGCAGATAAATCAAGGCATTATGCAGGTTTCTCAGGTTGTTCAAGAGAATTCTGCTACTTCAGAAGAAGCAGCAGCAGCAAGCGAAGAATTATCGGGACAAGCTGTGGTATTGGAAGAACAGATATCTAAATTTATACTTAAAGATAGCCATACCAAGACAAATTCATCTTCAAGCCAAATAAAGCATTTATCAAATAATTCAAAAGTAAAATCAAAACCCGAATATAAAGAAATAAAGATATCGCTCAGTGATAAAGAATTTGGAAAGTATTAAACTTACTTAATGATAAAGTGGGGTATTTATTATGATAAAAACAAAAAAAATGAAACTTGGTACCAAATTTAGTATAATCAGTCTTGCCTTTATTACGGTTATTTTAGCGGTTTGTTTCCTTCTTTTGATTTTAAATTCATTAAAGACAACACAGCATAGTGAAAATGAATATCTTGCCGCTTTAGCAAAACAGGATGCAGCATCAATAAAGACTGAATTGGAAGTTCCTTTGGATATGGCAAGAGCATTGGCAAATGGTATGCAAGGTTATAACGATATTGATGTTCAAAATAGAAGATCTTATTTTGACAGCATGATGAAAAACGTGCTTGCTCAAAATGAAAATTTTTTAGGCGTATGGTCGTGTTGGGAACCAAATGCTTTGGATAACTTGGACTCACAATATGCTAATACTGCAGCATCAGACAGCTCAGGCAGATATATTTCTTATTGGTATAGATCTGGTAATACGGTAGCATTTTCAACATTAACGGATTATGATAAACAAGGAGCCGGAGATTATTATCTGTTAGCAGCGCAGTCTGGAAATGAAACTATACTTGAACCATATGAATACAATATTGACGGTAAAATGGTATTAATGACTTCTTTAGTAGTTCCGATAAAAGATTCTAATGGAAAAGTAGTAGGTGCCACAGGAATTGATATAACAATGGAGGTATTGCAAAATTTAGAGTTTGATAAAGGTGATTATGATACCATATATTTAGCTCTTGTTTCTAATTCAGGTATATATGTAATTAATCCAGATACTGAAAAGATTGGCAAGAATATTAAAGATAATAATTTTCAAGGTGTAAATGAAATTAGCAAAGCTATTAGTGAAGGCAAAAATTTAACCTTAGATAGTATTTCATCTGTATCCAATGCTCCCGCAACCAGATCATATGTTCCGATCATGATAGGTAATACAACTACTCCATGGTCTGTAGGTATATCAGTTGATAAATCAGAAATGATGGAACCTACAATTCAAATGGTTTATTACTTATTAATAATATTCGTTGTATTATTAATCTCAATTGCTTTAATTCAGATTTTACTTATAAGATTATCAGTAACAAAGCCGATATTAAAACTTGTTGGCATATCAAAAGAATATGCAAATGGTAATTTTGATAAGAATGTTGATATTACCAGAGGTGACGAGCTTGGTACATTGGAGCAATCATTAAAAGCTGTTTCAGATAATATGAATGAGCTTATGTCAAATATAAGAACGGCATCCGAACAGGTTGCATCGGGTGCAAAACAGATATCTGATTCCAGCATGGAACTTTCTCAAGGAGCAACCGAGCAAGCAAGCTCTATTGAGCAACTTACTGCTTCAATTGAAGAAATAGCCTCACAGACAAAGTTCAATGCGGATAATGCGGTTAATGCAAGCACCTATGCTGAAGCAGCACAAAAATATGCGATCGTCGGTAATGATAAGATGAAATTAATGCTTAATTCTATGGAAGATATCAATGATTCTTCGAAAAACATATCTAAAATAATCAAGGTTATTGATGACATTGCTTTCCAAACCAATATACTTGCACTTAACGCAGCTGTTGAAGCCGCAAGAGCAGGTCAGCATGGAAAAGGATTTGCGGTAGTTGCCGAAGAAGTCAGAAACCTCGCCGCAAGATCAGCAAACGCCGCTAAAGAAACAACCGATTTGATTGAAGGTTCGATAAACAAGGTTAACGGCGGTACAAAGATTGCAGGCGAAACAGCAGAAGAGCTTAAAAAAATTGTTGATGGTGTGGCAAAGGTAGCTGATCTTGTTAATAATATATCGATTGCTTCCAATGAACAGTCATCAGGTATTGCACAAATAAATCAAGGTATTATGCAGGTATCCCAGGTTGTTCAATCAAATTCATCAACTTCACAAGAAACCGCAGCTGCAAGCGAGGAATTATCGGGACAAGCTGCATTATTGGAAGAACAGATATCTAAATTTGTTTTAAAGGATAGTCATACCAAGACAAATTCATCTACAAATAAATTAAAACACCTTTCAAATGTACCAAAAATAAAAGCAAAATCTGAATTAAAAGAAATAAAAATATCACTCAGTGATAATGAGTTTGGTAAGTATTAATAATAATTCTCTTAAGAAAAATTCTTCGAAAAAGTCCATATATAAAAGACTTTTTTTCGAATTTGTCACTGTTTATAAATCGAATTAGTTAAAACAGTATTCTGAAAGGATAGCAGATTGGAGAGGTTAACCTCTCCAATCTGCACAAAAGTACATAAGATGGATATAACAGAAAAAGAATTTGCTCAACTTGTTAATTATATAAAGACTAATTATGGCATTAATATCAAGGAAGAAAAACGCGCACTTTTAATAGGACGCTTAAACAATACATTATTACAAGCCGGATATAATAACTTTACTGAGTTTTATAACGATTTGGTGTCAAAAAAGTTAAATCAAGCTACACTTATAGATAAAATTACAACAAACCATACATTCTTTATGCGTGAAAAAGAGCATTTTATTTATTATAAGGACTATGTGCTACCCTTTCTTGAAAAAACTGTTATTAATAAAGATTTAAGAATCTGGTGTGCCGCTTGCTCAACAGGTGAAGAATCATATACACTTGCAATTCTCATGGATGAATATTTTGGTAGTAGTAAACGATTATGGGATTGTAAAGTTCTAGCTACTGATATTTCGGAACGAGTTTTGAATGAAGCAAAGCTCGGCATTTATCCAAACGTAAGGTTAGAAACCATCCCTCCGATTTGGAGGATGAATTATTTTCAACATCTAGATGAAAACAATTCGGTTATTAAGGATGATATAAAAAAAGAAGTTTTGTACAGAAAATTTAATCTTATGGAAAAAAACTTTCCTTTTAAAAAGAAATTTCATGTAATATTCTGTAGAAATGTAATGATCTATTTTGACAACGAAACTAAGATTAAATTAATTAAAAAGTTTTATGATTTTATGGAAGAAGGCGGTTATCTCTTTATCGGACATTCAGAATCGATAGCAAGAAATGAATCGGACTTTAAGTATATAATGCCTGCGGTTTATCGAAAGATATAAAAGATTGACGAGGTACGATTAAGATGAATGAAAAAATAAAAGTTTTAATTGTTGATGATTCCGTATTGTTCAGAGAGGTATTATCAAGAGGATTATCAAAAGATCCTCAAATAGAGATTGTAGCTAAAGCAAGCGATCCTTTTCAAGCCAGAGATCAGATTATACAATATAACCCTGATGTAATGACTTGCGACGTTCAAATGCCGAGAATGAATGGCATTGAATTTATCACAAGATTATTACCTCAATATCCGCTACCTGTTATTGTTGTAAGCACAGTTTCGGATGCAATATTTGATGCAATGAATGCAGGCGCTGTTGATTTCGTTACCAAGCCTGATGACCGTTCACCAAAGGGAATGGATAATTTTATTGATGAACTCATATCAAAGATAAAGATTGCAGTAACAGCAAAAGTTAAACGTGAAAATAATATAAACAAGGTTGACGTATCAGAATCGTATAAATTTGACGAAAAAAAGATAATTGCAATAGGTGCATCAACTGGCGGAACCGAAGCTATTTATCGTGTATTAAAAGAACTTCCGGCTAATATTCCGGGAATAGTGATTGTTCAACACATACCACCAGTGTTTTCCAAGATGTTTGCGGAAAGAATGAACACTCAGACAAAGCTAACCGTTAAGGAAGCGGAAGGCAACGAATTTATAGAAACCGGAAAAGTTTATATCGCTCCGGGCGATAAACATTTAAAAATCAGAAAGATAGGCGACAGATATAAAACCGACGTTTTTACAGGCGATAGAGTAAATGGACATTGTCCTTCTGTTGACGTGCTTTTTAATTCGGTTGCTAAAGAATGTGGTAAAAATGCGGTCGGTGTAATTTTAACCGGAATGGGACAGGACGGAGCCAAAGGACTTTACGAAATGCGCCGGATGGGAGCAATAACAATTGGACAGGACGAAAAATCTTCGGTTGTTTACGGTATGCCTAAGGTTGCAAATAATATTGGAGCGGTTGAGAAGCAATTTAATCTGGATCAAATATCAAATGCTATAATGATGGCGGTAAAAAACTTATCAAGAAATTAAAATATCTCAAATGGAGGATTATAAAATATTTAATCTTCATAATTTGAGGATTATAAAAATTTGTCCTATTGTCTGCAATTTTTAGATTGCTTTCATTAGGACATTTTTATTACTTTACATTTTTATATATTCATGTCCGTTGAATAAAATCCTCTGGTACTAGATCCAATATCTTCATATTCTTGTATAAACACAAAAAATCAAGACAATGTAATGCTCTTGTCATTGAAACATAAAGTAATTTTAAATCCAATTCCTCCAAAGAGTAGTCCTCGGTGAGGGTACAAATAATAACTGCATCGAACTCAAGTCCTTTTGCAAGATATGAGGGAACTATAATAGTTCCGCCTTCATAAGTTATATCCTCAGAACTTAATTGTCTTATTGATTTGTTTCCTCTTTTGTTCAATAGAAATTTTACAATAGAGCAGTCATCATTTGTTTTGCAGATAATAGCAATTGTTTTATATTGTATGCTTTTTAAATAATTAATTTTATCTTCAAGTGCTTGAATCAATGCTTCTTTTTCAGAAAATCTGTATATAGCAGGCTTGTTTCCATGTCTGACTACAGGTTTTGCCAACTCAATATTTGAAATATTACTTATTTTAATAAACTCGTTGGCAGCATTCATAATTTCAACTGTGGTACGATAACTCTGGTTTAAAGTCAAATATCTTGTAAAATTATTTTGCAAAACCTTGTCTATTACGTCCTGCCAGTTTTTAATACCTCTATAGGAGTGAATACCCTGAGCTAAATCCCCTAATAATGTAAAAAGCTCCGTGTCAAATATTTTTTTCAAGGTATATATTTGGAACAGACTGAAGTCCTGCGCTTCGTCTATTACTATATATTTTGTGGTTATTTCTGTTTCAAATCCGAAGATTTTATACTTTAAATACATTAACGGGGAAAGGTCTTCAAATTCAAGTAACCTTTTTCTGAATAAGGTATTATTGTGCTTACAAAAATACATTATAAATTCATCATCTGATGAAATAAAAAACTTTCTGCAATTCTCCGAAGCAGTTATTAGTTCTTTATAATAATTGATAATATCTTGCTTTTTTGGTAAAAGTGAGAGGTATTTTACAACAGCGTATTTGGCAGCATTTTTATAGAATTCTAAATTTTCATCCCTTGCATCCATCAGAGCTACAATCTTTTCTTTTCGTTCAGCTGAAGGGCTCAAGTCGCGTCTTAATGCATTTATTTGTTGATCATAATCATTTTCAATATTTTGGAGTATATTTTTACTACTATTTTTTAATTTAGACGATAAAAAATTTTTTATAAACGGTATTCTTTTATATAACGGTAAATGAGAAAACTGCGTTAAAAAAATATGTTTAACAACGTCTGCTTTTATAATTACATGCTCGCCAAGACAAAAATCCTGATCGGGTATAAAAGTTTGTTCCAACGAAGCTACATAATTATCTACTGCATCACGATAATCTAATGAACTTTTATATTCGGAAACACGGCGTAATAATTCTGTTTCTTTGTTCCTGAAGTTTTTACTATTACTGATAAATTTAATCAACTTTTCATCAGGGTCTGTAAGATTGTATTTTTTACCAAGAAGCTCAAACGCTATGTCAATAAAAGTTGTCTGTTTAACTCGTTCCACACCCAGCTCGGGGAGAACCTCAGAAATATAATTTAAAAATAAAGTGTTGGGAGCAATAATTAGGAAATCCGAAGGATCAAAATCTTTTTCGAAGGTATATATTAAATAAGCAATTCTGTGGAGCGCAATAGTAGTCTTTCCACTCCCTGCAACACCTTGAACAATAATAGGACTGTATATATCCGCTCTTATAATATCGTTTTGCTCAGCTTGAATTGTAGAAACAATGTCTTGAAGTCTGTTATCCTTGTTTTCGCCGAGTGCTGCTTGCAGAAATGTGTCGGTGGTTGTAATATCGACATCCATAATATTTTCCAGAATTCCATCGTTAATTGTATATTGTCTTTTTAAATTTAATTCTATTTTCTGCTCTCCATCGGGCGAATCGTAAACAACATCGCCTAAACGTCCGTTATAATAAACACTCGCAATAGGAGCACGCCAATCGACTATCAAAGGATTTTCAATATCCTCACCTGTTAAAGCCATCTTTCCGATATATAATTTCTTTGTTTGTTCGTTTTCGGATAATTTAACATCAATTCTGCAAAAATAAGGTTTTCTTTGCGCTCTTGTTAAGCCCGTAAACATGATACTTTCTCTTTTATATAAAAATGCGTTTAAAGCCGCCTGGTCATAAACGAGATTACTATCTCTGTAATCAAGCTCCTTAAATACCTCTATTGTATCTTTTCTTAATAATTCGGCGTTGCATATGTTTTTATTTAAAGACGTATTTACATATTGTATTGTTTCGTCCAGCCTTTGTTTTTCATAACTATAATCCGCATGCTCTTTTAACGGCATAAATCCTTCCTTTCACATTCAATTTTTAATTAACAGGAGGTGCAATATCCAAAAATTTAACACCACTGTTTTTTTCTATCACTTTATTTAATATCCACTGATCTCTGAACAGCATTACCGGTCTTTGATATTCATCCTCTACTGTTATCGTGCTACCGCTGTAACCAGGAATATCCTTAACATTCTTATCCGAAACAATCCACCGTGCCATCGAATAGGGTAACTTTTGTATATTTATATCAACTTTGTATTCGTTTTTCATCCTATATTCTAATACTTCAAACTGTAAAACACCTGCAACTCCAATAGTGTAATTTTCCACACCAGCGTTGGGGCTTTTAAAAACTTGAATTGCGCCTTCCTCTGAGATTTGATTAATTCCCTTTAAAAATTGTTTTCTCTTGGAGGAATCCTTGTTGATAACCAAGGCAAAGTGTTCGGCAGGAAACATTGGGATGCCCTCGAAATGATAACTGTTTTTATTACCGCAAAGGGTATCTCCGATATTGAAAATGCCCGGATCAAACAGCCCGATAATATCACCGGCATATGCTTCCTCAACACTGATTCTATCCTGTGCCAGAAATTGCTGTGATTGTGACAACCGAATACTTTTATTTGTTCTTGTATGGTAAACATCCATTCCTTTTTCATATTTTCCTGAGCAAACTCTGGCAAAAGCGATTCTGTCCCTATGAGAAGGATCCATATTTGCCTGTATTTTAAATATAAAGCCAGAAAATTCGTCATCATATGGAGCTATACAGCCTTCGCTATGATTTTTGGCTGTAGGGGAGGGTGCAATTTTAAGAAATTCTTCCAAGAAAGGCTGTATACCGAAGTTTGTCATAGCGCTACCGAAAAACAATGGAGTAAGCTCGCCTTCAAGCACTCTGTCCAAATCAAATTCGTCTCCGGCAATATCTAATAATGTAATATCCTCACACAGTTTATTATATAAATCTTCACCCAATATTTCCTTGAACTTCAAGTCGTCAATATTTCCTGCGTTGGAAGCAACTATTTTTTTACCATGATCCTCCGATTCAAATAACTCTATTTGAGATAGCTTTCGGTTATAAACACCCTTAAAATCGCCTTCTGTACCAATAGGCCAGTTAATAGCGCAGGAACGTATTCCAAGAGTAGCCTCGATTTCTTCCATTAATGCTAAAGGGTTCTTACAGAATCTATCCAGTTTATTTACAAAGGTGAAAATAGGAATTTTTCTCATTCTACAAACATGAAAAAGCTTTTTTGTCTGTGCTTCAACACCTTTTGCACCATCAATCAGCATAACGGCACTATCGGCTGCTGTCAAGGTTCTGTAGGTATCCTCACTGAAATCCTGATGTCCGGGTGTGTCCAGTATATTTATTCGGTAACCGTTATAATCAAAATTTAATACGCTTGAGGTTACGGATATACCTCTTTGCTTTTCTATCTCCATCCAGTCGGAAATAGCATGTTTTGCCGCTTTTCTGCCTTTTACAGTACCTGCCTGTCTTATTGCTCCACCATAAAGTAGAAGTTTTTCCGTCAAGGTTGTTTTTCCAGCATCGGGGTGAGAAATTATAGCAAAGGTTTTTCTGCGATTCACTTCATTTGTAATATTATTATTTATCAACAATTTTAACATCCTTATAATTATTTATCGTGCAACCGCTCAAAGGTCAAATCAAATCTTATAATACATTAAAACTATTTATTGTTTATTATGCTTTTGTAAATTTTTAAATATAAATAAACGATTAAATAGCTTATATTACTCGTTTTGTAAAGGATAATAATAACCCCGCTTAATAGGATTATAAAGCGGGGCGTATAACTATTTACATAATTTCGTTACACACTCATAACCATAATTCAAATAAAGCATTAAATTATCTATGTATCTTTGATCAGGAAAGGGATATTCCATATATCCTGCTGACGGACACAAAATAAAACGACCGCTTTTACTACCAGCTTTAACGCAGGAGCTAATAAGTGTTTTTAAATGTTCAGGTTCTGATTGAATGATATCCTGTATTTCAATATTACCTTCAAGCCCGATTTTTTGACCGTATTTTCTGACAACCTCATCCATATCAACATCACCATTCGGTGGTGGCTCAAGGGGATTTAATATATCCACACCCATTTCAATAAAACGGTTTATGAACTTTTCGGTTTTTCCGTGGCAGTGAACCCAAACATATCCGCCTGCTGAATGTATTAAATCACAAAGAGATTTATCATATTTAAACACAAAATCATCAAAATCTTTTGGCGACATTAACGGCGGTATAAATAATTCTGGTCCAACCCAACTAAAAGGTGCTTTTATTCCTTCGCTTATCGCTTGCTCGGCATGATTATAGATGCGTTTTGAAAAGGATGCAATAACCTCTTCCAATAATTCTCTGCAATCAAAACTCATTATTGCCATAGTCTCCGAACCCATCATTCTATGTAAAGCATAGGCAGCGTGATCCAGCCCAAACATAACAACACCTCTGTCGCCCATTTCTTCTAACGCCTTATTATGATTAGATTTGAACGGTATCGGTGCATATTTTATAGAAAGTAGCTTTTTTAAATCATTTTCGTCTTTTACAGCATATTCGGTAATCATACCGGGTTCGCCTACTGTCGAAAATCTGTAAATTGAATGTAAATCACCGAGCGGTGTATGATAGAGATAATGATGCTCCACCCAATTCGGTTCAGTTGTTTTTTTAACAGTAACTTCTACCTGTCCTGCCGAATTGTTACCGTAGAAAATATCAAACGGTGAATAACTTCCGCCGAATAAATCCGTTATTTCAAAAGCTAGCTCTGCAACCGGCTTATACAAAAGATTAAGCAACTGGTCACCATCTTTGTACTTCCCTGCGCCCCATAGCTTCAATGCAGGGCGGTCAATTTCTTCGTTTTTAAATATTCTCATTAATCTTTCGCGGGAAGTCATCATAATATATCTTCACTTTCCGGATTTTATTTTAAAAATTTAACTTCATTTTGCAGATTATCATACAATAAAAATAATGTCAAGATTATAAAATTCTATAATCATTATAAACGCATAAAGGGATACCTTCTTTTTAGAAAGTCTCCCTCTATGTGTTTCATTCTTTTTTTAATTGTAGTTACTTTTCAATAACTGTTACATTATCTGGTACAATACCTGCTTGATCATAAATAATCTCTAGAATCTGAGTAAGTTCGTTTGCAAGCAACCCGTCACTCTGTACGATTACGCTGCAATTCTCACCGGAAATAACTGCAACACACTCTGCAAAACCTTTTGCCTTTATAAGCGTTTCGATGTTAGATTCAGCGTTCATATCGTCTACAATTGCCGCAATATCAAGCAGTGCATCTTCTTTAGCATCGGGAAGAGCATCCGGATTTTCTGCAATTTGCTGTAAAACCTCAAGAGCATCATCACGGGTATTCTGTCTGTTTATAGCTGATGCTGCAAAGAAGTCGCCTTGCTCGTTTTCGTCAGCAATAACGTCATCTGCGCTGGTATTGTTATCAACAAGAACCGAGTTGCCAAGAATTTTTCCGCTTTCGTTGTTTAAAACATCCTCGGCACCGCCGCTGACTAATGTGTTAACCAGTATGGCGATTCCCACAAGGGTTATACATCCCACTATAAGGAAAGCTTTTGTGTTGAGTAACTTTTTGTAATCGAATTCCTTGAATTTTTTTCCTATCTCTTTAATCCTCATAAAAGAACCTCCGAATATGTATTATTTATTTTGGTATATTGCTTATTAAAGTGAAATCTAACATTTTTTTGTAAAGTTTAGCTTAACATAGCATAGAGAGCGGGAATTGTACGTTTTCGGAAAGTCTGTTAAGACTTGACGAAATTTAACTCCCAAAGAGTTAAAAGTGCAAAACCGTATTAATAATTATTGAAAATAATTATTAATTTTGGACACTGATTTTATTGCTGGGAATATCGAAAAGTGCGGTCAGTAACGAAATAATTTTATACTGTGTTTCATAGGAAGCACCCTTACACACAACGGCTATGCCCTGTACGATCGGCATCTTTTCACGAAGTAAAACCGTTTCGCTGCCTTTTTCCGAGGTTATTACTACATAAGCCTTGTCGGTTTCTTTCTGTGCGGTGGTACCATCGGAATTGAAGGCTTCCACAACATGCTGGTCTGTGGCGTAAACATATTCATAACCGTAAACAAGAGTTATTTGTACCTTGCAGTTGTCAACTTCATCAAGCTCGTTTAATAACCCTGCGGTTTTCAATTCCAGATTAAGACAGTAATCGTTAGCGGATTTATAAACGGGCTCTTCAGTTGTTGTTGCTTCGCCTTCTGTCGGAATCATGAGTAATATTACTCCTGCAAGGATACCGAGTAAAATGTATCCGATTCCTTTAATTTTAAGTATTCTTTTTAAAAGTGTCGTACCCTGCGTAATACCTCCTCCTATACGGCTTCATCAAGTATCTCGACCAAAACACTTTCGTCAATCATTTCTGCAAGATATTTTTGTACTTCGGTCTGGTATTTACCGTCTTCATTATCAAGAAAGACGGTTATCTCATTTATTACAAGGCAGTTATCCGCCCAATCTATTTTTATGTCAGTTGAGGGTACATTTATGCCAAATTTCTTAAAAAGAATTCCTTTAATATATGTATCAAGCTCGGAAATTGTTAAAAAGGCTATAACTTCATTAGCTTCGTCAGTCGAAACGGTTGATTCAGCAGCATCTTTATATTCATCGGGCAAACTAAACGGAGCAGAAATAAAGCTTTTTAGCGGAGCGAGGATTATTACAACGCATACTAGTCCTGCTATATATTTGATATATTTTTCAAAATTACTGCCGCTGACCAGTATTGCAATTATTCCACCCAAGACCGAAGCGATGAGTAAGGTTAGAAAATAGCTTTTCATACAGAAACACCTACTCTTATAAAGATTGCCAACGCTATAACAAGCACTGTTGCAACTCCGATAACCAATGCCATAAGAACATTCATTATTCCGTTAAGGTCATACAGAAATTTGCTCTCACGCTCACATCCCAGCGCTCGCGAAAGAATTGCACAACCAAGCAGTGCAAACTTATACAGCACGACCAATACTATAGGTGGTATTACAATTGAAAGGACAGCGGTTACTCCTATTGCACCTACTATCGATTTTATTACGCCTATGCTGCCCATAACCGTTCTTGAAGCATCACCCAGTATGCTGCCGATTACTGGAACAAATACTCCCGAAGCAAAACGCACACTTCTGTAGGTATAGTTATCAGCGGAAGATGCAATTGATGTTTGTAAATATAAAACAAAGCCGAATAGTGAGAATATAAACGCAAGAACAGTGGTTGTGGTATTTCTGACCAGCGTTGAGACAGAGGTCAGGTTTACCGTACCAGGAATAGCCGAAGCAAGGCATAATGCAAAAGCTATTTGCAGAAACGGCATTAAGAATTTTGCCGATATCGTATTCATAAATGAAAAAAATAATAGCAGCGAAGCGTTGGAAGCTGTGGCGGTTGCTGCGTTTCCGCCGAATATGTAAAGAGAGCTTGTTACAGGCAGTAAGCTTGTCATAAAAATATTTACCGAATTTAAAGCATCCTGAATAAAAACGAACACTCCTGTAAATACAGTAAAGGTTACACCTGAAAGAGCAAGTATGGAAACATATTCATATGCAGCATGAAGTGAACTGTTAGTGGTTGTCCACTTAAAGGATGCAAATACGCTAGACAGGATAACAATTGTCATTATAAGAGCAAAAGCCCGAAGTGCAGAGGTCGAACCTGCTTTGAGTGCATCAGAAATAAAGGACAGTGCTTTTCCAAAAAGATTAATATGGTTTTCACCATTCATTTCCTCGGAGGTAACCGCATCTGTGGAAATTTCATTTATGCCTGCTTTGTTGGCTATCTCGTTTTGATTGGAGGTTTCAAAAGCTTGGCAGCCAATACCGCTAAAAACAATAATTATAAAACAAAATAAAAGCACTTTTAAACATTTTTTCATTGTAGCATTTCCTTTGCCATCAATAACAGCTGCTGTAAAATCGGCAGCGATAATATTATAATTCCTATTTTTCCTGCAAGCTCAACCTTTGAAGCCAGTGAATTTTCACCGCAGTCGCGACATATTTCCGCACATACCTGACATGCAAGTGCAATAGCAAGTGCTTTTACAAGAACACTAAAATAACCACCCAGACCGCTCTGCTTTGCTGTGTCGGTAATAAAAGCGAGGACAGGACTTAAGGACACAAGCAGATATCCAAGCATTAAAATTCCGATAGCTGCAACAGTGAGCGGAACAAGCTCCTGACGCAACTGCCTGACCAGAACGACCACACAAAGTGAAACTAAAGAAAAAGCACAAACAGTTAATATATCCATAATCCGAAAGCGCTTCTTATAGTCGAAAAAAGCGAGCTTATTTCCTGAACTAACAACAGCATTACGATTATAACACCTGCAATGCTTACAAAGGTTGCCTGTTCCTCCCTGCCGTTCTTTTGCAGTATCTGATATGCTATGCTGACAAGCAAGCCAACACCCGCAATTTTAAGAACAAGCGCAATATTCATCCCTTTTAACCAATCCTTTCGTCATTTTAACTATTCATTTATTATAACAATATTATTGCAATCATTGCTCCAATCAGTCCGCCCAAGGCTCTAATACTTTTTTTACGTTTCTCAAGTCCGGGTTCAATTTGTTGCTTTTCTGAAATTAAAATATTACGGCACATCTCAATACGTTCTTTTTGTGTTATATAGTCCAGTTTTCCAAGCTGTGTACCGAAAAGCTGCAGTTCTTTTTTTACAGTCGAAGAAACGCTTAGAGTGTCGGATGCCTTGTCCCAAAGTGTGTCATAGGTTTCTCCCATCGTGTTATTAAGTGTGGTTAAAAAACCGCATTCTCTTAATGCTTCATCAGAAAAATCAGAGAAAACACTTCCAAGGCTCTCCTTTGAATATGTAATCCTCTGAAGAAGAAAATCCAAAAGCCGTATCAAACCCGAAAGTTGAAAAAAAGATTTCTGTTCGCTGTTTGAGATAACTAAGCCTATATAATAACTGCAAACAACAATTATTACCGCACCCAAAATCTTCATATCTATAACTTTCTTTCTCAGCGAATGCCGATAGCAACGAATAAAAGATTTATCTTTCACAATATCCTTTCTATCTCACATTCGTAACCGTTTTCGTCAGCTGTTAATTTTACTGCAATTTCAAAAAGCCCTGCTTCCAGTATTTTCTTTATAAATGGACGGCGACGCAAGCCCTCCAAGCTATTTCCATGTGCGGATGCAATAAGATGTACTCCTGTATTCTGGGCGTTAATAATGGCATCCTGTTCACCGGAGCCTATCTCGTCACATATTATCACCTCGGGCGACATAGTGCGGCAGAGTAGCTCTATACCATATGCTTTGGGACAGTTCGTAATCACATCGACAAGCCCGTCCGACACCCCTTTGATAAAAATTTCACTTCGTTCGTCTACAATACCGACTCTGAAAGGACGAATATTTTTACCTTCTCCAAGCAGGAAGGCGGCGCTGCGTAAAAAAGTTGTTTTGCCCATTGCGGGCGGTGAATATATCAGAGTTCCGCATATACCTTCCCTAGCATAATACTTTATAAGATCGGAAGCGAAAAGCGGAATGTGACGGTGCAACCTGAGGTTGATAGAATATATTTCCTTAAAACCTCTTACAATGCCGTTTTGCAAAATAGTTTCACCGCACAAACCCGCTCTGCCGCCGTCTTTTATTGGGATATATCCGGTTTTTATGGTGTCGTCATATGTATAAAGTGAACCTTGTGATAAAAGAGAAATACATTCCTCCATCTCTTTTTTTGTTGCACAAACCGCATTTTTTACGTTACAGATATTTCCATCTTTATCGAGTAAAATATTCTTTCCACCGATAGTCATTGAAAACGGAACATTTAAACGCAGTCTTATTTCAGTAACGCGCTCTAAAAGCGGTGTCGGAAGAGATACAATTAATTTTGTCAGTCTTGGCGGAATATATCTGAAAAATCCGTCTAAACCATTTATCATATATACCCCTTCAAAATCCTTCTGTTAATCTTAAAAGAAGAAAAGAAGTAAAGAATACCGAATACAGCTAAGAAAATAAGTGTTCCTACCGAAGAAGCAATCCAATCTGTATTAATAGTGAGTGCATTTAAAGCAATTCTTCCGACTATACCGCCTGCAATACAGAAAATAAACGGGAAGAGTGCATTCTTTGTAAAGTTGAAATAAAAATCGGTAACCTTTTTCATTCTTAAAACGCAGAGTGCAAATGCAAATGTATTCGATGCTACAAGTAGCCATAAATATCCTGTTGAACCTGTACTCGGAATTGCGAAAAATATAATCAATAATCTCAAAATGGAATTATATATGCTTATTTTAAGTGTATAGACTTGTTCGCCAATGCCTTTTAATAAACCGTCGGTTATTGTTTCTATGTACATAAACGGAGTTACTATCGCCAATATCCTTATTGCCTGAAAAGTGTTCTGATCTCTGTAAAAAGTTTCGCCGATTTCACCGGCAAAGAAATAAAATATACCTCCGACAGCAGTGCTGAACACAAAGGAGAGTGACATTATTTTTGATATTTTTGTGTTGCGTTCGGTCTTGTCTGCTTTTACGTTAAGACGGGATATTTCTGGAATAAGTATTGCAACAAGGCTGTTTAAGAACGCAAACGGAAAGAATAAAATCGGTATTACCATACCTCTTATCATACCGAACTGAGACAGCGCGTCGGATCGGTTGCCGCTGTATTGTTCAAAAACCTTTGGTATCATCAAATTTTCCACAGTGTGCAAAGTGCTTGTCACATAAACGGTTGCGCTTATAGGAAGAGTAACTCCTAACAGTGATTTTAGCATTGAACCTTTTTCGCTTTTTGGTGCTAAATCACGTTTTTTTACTCTACCTGGAGAGAATAGATAAAGAATTCCGAGATATATATAAGAGAATATTTCACCAAGAGTGATGCCTGCCACTATTCCGTTACACAGCGTGCCTATATCGTTGGTATGAGCCATATAAAAGTTTAGAAATACAGCCATTACGGCTATCTTGACCAGTTGCTCCAAAAACGAAGCGGTTGCTGTTTTTATAACCTGTCGCTTTGCAATAAAATACCCCTTCATGCAGGAGGATAAGGCCATAAACGGCATACTTAATGCAAGAATCTGGAGAGGTCGGGAAGTACGGGCGTCATCCAGAAAAGTAACAGCTATTGTATCGGAGAATGAGAACATCAATACAGTTGCCAGAATGCTGATAAAACCCGATACATATAACGAAAGCTTAAAAACCCGAGCAGCATCCGAGGGGTGTCTTTCGCTTTTTTCGGCTACAAGTCTGGAGACTGCAACTGTGAATCCGGCAGTGGCAAAGGTGGCAAAAAGCATATAAACGCTCATTATGAGCTGATAAAGACCCATGCCCTCGCTGCCTATTCTCGCTGACAGGAACAAACGCAGATAAACTCCGAGCAGCTTTATAATAAGTGAAAAAACGGTCAGCAGAGCTGCATTTTTTAAAAGCATATTTGACTTTCTTTTTATTTCGATATCCTGCTCACCGTCCTTTTATTTGTTGTTTGATTTTATGCAAAGGGCAAAAAAAACATTCTTGCTATTTTTATTAAAGTTATTAAAGTTACAACTCAATATAAGACCGCAAATAAAAAACCTCCACTAAAATCCGTAAGAATCTTAGTGGAGGTTTTCTGTTTTTATTATCTATTCGAATAAATATCTAAGCATCTGCTCGGGAGCGTTTATAAATTGCTTTGTCAGCTTGTAATGCTCTGTTTCTTTGTAGGGTGTAAGAATAATACCGTCTTCACCGAGAACATAAATATCGGCATCTGGAAAAGCCAACAAAATCGGCGAATGAGTTGCAATAATGAACTGGGAGTTATCTTTCACAAGGTCATTGATATGAGCCAGTAAAGTCAACTGCCTTGATGGTGATAAAGCGGCTTCCGGCTCGTCGAGAATATACAGTCCATTACCGCCGAATCTGTTTTTCACCAGCGAAAGAAAGCTCTCGCCATGCGACTGCTTGTGCAAGGATACTCCGCCGTAGCTTTCAATTACCATAGGTTCAAACGACGGTTCTTTATCCATGTCGTCAATTTTGCTTGCAACGTTGTAAAAGCTCTCCGCACGAAGAAAAAAACCGTCCTTAGGGTGTTTCGTACCTTTATTAACGGTTAAGTAATCGAATAAATTCGAGTGTGTCTTGTTAGTGGAAAATTTAAAATTTATTGTTCCACCCTCGGCATTGAACCTGTTGCAGACTGCAATAGCTTCAAGCAAGGTTGATTTACCTGTTCCGTTTTCACCAACAAAGAATGTAACAGGCTTGTCTAATGTAAGCTCAGGTAATTTTGTTAGGTTTTTGATTACGTTAAGGCTGGATAAATAATTGTCACTAGGTATATTATCATCAAGCTTGATTGAACGAATGTATAAATTATTGAACATATTACCTACCTATCTATAATTAAATTTATATGCTTAAATTCGACTGTATAATAATTTAAAAATCTAATAGATTAAAACTTCAACTAGAAAAAAACCAATAAGTATATTTTATCTATAAAAATATCATAAGATAATGAAACTCATCATTACACTTCTTTCAACCATTCGGCAAGTATTTTTTTATCTTCCGTATATTTATTTATGTTATTAATTGTACCGATAACATGCTCCGTTCCCATTTTATTTTCATCTTCATCAGAGCATTCAATCCATAATGAACGCTTTAAGCTGTATTCGAGCCACCCAAGCAATCCAGAAAAACTTTTGTCTAGTACAAGATTCCAGTCAGAATGTAAATCTGGAATAATACTTTTATATCCTTTGAACAATGCAAAAAATCTATTTTTATCAAGTTCTCCATTGTTATCTCTTGACCAGTATACAGTCGTTTCAAAAAGGTCATACATGGGATTTACGTACCCTGCGGCTTCCCAGTCAGTTATATAAGGCGTTTTGTTTTGCCACAAAACATTTTTCGGATCTAAATCGCCATGAGTAATAACCGTATTTTCAGATAATATCTTTGAAGCAAAACATAACTGATTACTATAATAGTATAGTTTGTCTAAATTATCACGAACAAGCTGAACCCAGGGAACGTTTGCTGTAATGCCTTTTTCAAAATAACTATTCCAATCGGGTACTGGCTCATTGGCTGTATAATTATCGACCAAGCCGAGTTTTGTAAAATCGATTTTATGTATTTTCGCAAGAATCTTACCTATTTTCTGACAGTGAATAGAAGTAATGCTATCACCAAAAATGTTTTTGCCGTTACACCAGTTAAACACAAGATAATATTGTCCATCAATTTCCTGTAATGCTTTATCGTTATAGATTTTTGCAGGGACAGCATTGATGTTTTTGGTGACAATGCAAGCTATTTTTTCAGAGTTAATAATATTCTGCATTGCTTCCAGTCTTGCCATAACCTGAGGATTTAACGCTTTTACAGCATATTTACCTGTTGTGGTCTGCAAAGCAAGCATTTTGTGCATAAGCCCGCCTGACAGTTCATGTGGCTCACGAGTAAGCTCTCCAAGCTTTAATATTTTACATAACTTTTCCAGTTGTATGTTATAACCATTCATGAATTATTACTCCTTTTATATGTCTGTAAATGCCTTTTTAACCGACAGAGCCTCTTTAGTCTGCTATCTGTTTCGCTAAAAATGGATGCTATATTGGTATAGCTAATTTTTATATCAATCATTCTTATTCGGTATAATACATTTTGTTTTTTTTTTATATATTTTCACAATAACATTCCGCTGCTTTAATACCGTCGATAGCAGCCGACATAATTCCTCCTGCGTAGCCTGCACCTTCACCGATTGGGAATAAACCCTTTATACTACTCTGCATATCCTCGCCACGAATAATACGTATCGGCGAAGTGGAACGACTTTCGGGAGCGGTAAGAACAGCTTCGGGATCGGCAAAGCCTTTTAATAATGTATCCATACTAATTAATCCGTCTCTGAGTGTTTCTGTAATAAAACCAGGTAAAAGTTTATTTAAATCACTTCCCAAAACACCACAAGGATAAGATGGTTTTACAATACCGAAAGTGGTAGTTGCTTTCCCTTGAAGAAAATCACCAACACACTGGCAAGGTGCCTTAAAGTCGCCATCTCCAAATAAAAATGCCTTTTTTTCAAGCTGTTTTTGCAATTCAACTCCAGCAAAAAGGCTGTCATCTGGCAAATCCTGCGGTTGTACTGTTACCAAAAGCGCACTATTTGCGTTGATACCGTCACGTGCATGGTAGCTCATGCCATTTGTAACAATTCCACCATTTTCACTCGCAGCAGCGATAACTATTCCGCCCGGACACATACAAAAAGAATATAATGTTCTGCCGTTTTTTGTGTGATAAACCAGTTTGTAATCGGAGGATGGAAGATATGGGCTGCCTGCATAATTGCGATATTGTGTTTTATCTATCTCGCTCTGAAGATGCTCAATTCGCACACCGACCGAAAAAGGTTTTCTTTCAAGCGGAACACTTTTATTATTAAGAATTGTAAAAATATCCCTAGCCGAATGTCCTGTTCCCAAGAAAAGTGTATCTGTTTTTATCTCGCTTTGCTTTCCATTTGATTCGTAAAAAACTCCTGTTAGACTGCCATTTTTAATAATTATATCGGTCAGCCGTGTGTTAAATAAAACCTCACCACCGAGAGAAATAATCTCCTTGCGGATATTTTTTACAACCTCACGAAGCCGGTCTGTACCGATATGAGGTTTATTTATATATAGAATATCATCAGGTGCTCCTGCTCTTACAAACTCCTGCAAAACAAAATATCCTCTGTAATTCTTATCTTTTACAAGCGTATTTAGCTTTCCATCCGAGAAGGTTCCTGCTCCACCCTCGCCGAACTGAATATTGCAGTTTTCATCCAGCTTTTTATCTTTGAAAAAAGTGTCAACTGCCATAACACGCTCATTGACAGAGCCACCTCGTTCCAAAATTATCGGGTAAGCTCCTGCTCTTGCAAGCATGAGCGCACAGAAAATTCCTGCTGGTCCGAAGCCTGCAATAACAGGACGAGTTTTAATTTCAAAGGAAGTAAGTGGAAAAGAATACAGTAGTTCTTTTTCAATATATTCCAAATTGGGAATTTGATTTTTCCGTTCATTAAAAATGAGTTTTTCTTTTTTAATGTCAGTAAGCGTTATATCTACCGTCCAGACGTACAAAAAAGGTCTGCCTTTTCTTGCGTCAAGCGACCTTTTAAATGGCGAGAGGGATATTATATCCCTCTCGTTTAAACCCAATAATTTTTGTGCATGATTTTTCAGACCGTCATTGTCGGCAGTCTCGATTGGCAGCGAAAAACTGAGCCTTAACATATTAACCTTTTATCTTTTTAAGAAATTCAATGTAATCTCTGTAAAGTTTTACGGAATCGGGGTGACCGCAATAAGCGATCGTTCCAGGCTTGTTGAACATACCCAGATACTCGTAGCAGAGTACAGTTTCGACATAGGGCGAAATGCTCTTAAGCTGACGCTCGATACGTTCCATAGTTGCAGGAATGAGTGCGCTTCTGTAAACGTCCCCTTCGAACTCAAAAACCTCCATATCAGCCCAAAGCTTTGCTCTACCAGCTTTATCGTGAGCTTTTTTAAGTGCAGCAAAATATGCTTCGGTTTGCTCAGGTTTAGCTTTGCGGACACCGATTTCGTCCTGATAAGCTATAAAATCAGCATCTATAATTTCAAGCTGTGAGACATATTTATCATCGGCAATAAGAATATTGGTTCCGTAGGGAGCGATAAGGGATTTTAAATCCTTGTTAAAGCTGCGTCCAAATGTGGAATATTTATTTACATATTCTATAAAATCACTGTTGAAGTATTTGTCTATGCAGACCTCGTCAGGATAATACCAGCCGTAAAAGCTCTTGTAATGACCAAATTGTTTATATAATTTTTCCATCGCAACAAAAGCTCTTTTTGTTACCTCCGGGTTAATCATATTGTCGTAAGCATGTTCCCAAAAACCGTAATAACCAACCGACATAAAGATTTTCATATTCAATTTGTCAGCCTCGTCGAGAATAACTTCAATCGGGTTTTGACAAACAAAATCCTTCGCAAACGGATAAATACCCGAATCAAAATAACTTTCAGCATAATCCTGATATACCAACGACGAACAGAGAAGCACAATATATTCCATTCCCAAAGAGGACATTTCACGAATCTTAACTCTCCATTGTTCCTCTGAAAAATGACGGCAAATCGGGTTCCAATACTTACCCTCTGGTATATGATGGTGTTGAAATTCAAACCAGCTTCCTTTTATCGGCTTTAGCATTTTAAAATCCTTTCTTTTTAGAAACAATATAATAATAATCTAAATATAGCAATAAACATATTTTTTTTCAACCCTTTTATTGAAAAAAAGAATGCTTTGTGATAAGATAAAAATAATAATCTATATTGGAGCTTTATATATGAAAAAAATATTTTCCGCTTTTTTATCAATATCATTATGCCTTACCGGAATGTCATTTGCTGCTGTTGATGTTTCCGCTTCAGAAACAAAGCCTGTGATTATAGCTTTCGGTGACAGCCTGACCGCAGCAGGAGTTTGGGTAAATAATCTTAACATTAAATTTGGTCTTGACATTATCAACAAAGGTATCGGTGGAAATAACACAAATGATGCAAAAGCAAGATTTAATACCGATGTACTTTCGAAAAATCCAGATATCGTTATTATCTGTTTTGGCATGAATGATTCAGCCAAGGACATGACTAAGCATGTTGAAATAAATACCTACAAAAATAATCTCCGTTACTTTATTAATTCATTAAAAGACAAGGGAACAAAGGTTATATTATCTACTCCGAATTATATTGACGAAACAAAATATTACACCAGGCATGACAGCGAGGTCTTTGCTTCTGCCGGTGGAGCACAGGCTTATATAGATACTTATTGTCAGGTTATCCGTGATATCGCTGAAGAACAGGATGTATATCTGGTTGATGTCAGAGAAGCGTGTAAAGCCTATACCGATCGAAATCTGCTTTTAACCGATGGAGTTCATTGTACAAATCTAGGTTATTCGATTTACTCGAATTTAATAGGAGAGCAACTGACAGATATCTACCTCGGTGACATAAATCTTGACGGGAAAATAACTTCTACCGATTATCTTATGTTAAAAAGACACTTTTTAGGCACTTATGTTATTCCGCAAACTAAAATTACTTTTGCCGATATAAATGGAGACGGTAGTATTAAGTCAAGTGATTATCTGATGTTAAAGCGTTATTTTTTGGGAACCTTAAATATTCGTTAAAAAATATAAATATTACCTTTTCGGAACGCCGTGAGTTGGCGTTCTACTTTTTTATTAACATATAAACATAAACAAGAATAAAAATCCCTTTTTCAGCCAAAATAATAATTACCAAAAATACATCAAAAGGGATTGGCATTGCATGAAAAAAGGTATCATAAAGCGCGTTAAAACAGCTTATAAACAGACTAAAAAGGCGTTTTTGGGTAGTCAAGGTGAATATCTTTGGATATACGATAACTTTTATCTTATCGACAGGCATTATCGTGCCGTACTAAAAACTAGAACTTTAATTTCAGGCATAGAAAATAGCGGTTGTTTTGAGTTGATAACAGCGTTTTGCAAGGAAAGGAATTATAAATTTAACGAAAAGGAGCTTTGCGAGCACCTTTCTGTTTCGTTAAGCTCGCATTTATTCTCCTGCAATCAAATCTATTCTATTCCTATGTTGATTGCTGCTGCAGCACTTATTCGTATAGGAAAAGCCTGCGAGAGTGGTGAAGGTCTTTCTGTATTACCTAATGCAGTGAATCTGCTCAGGTATGTCGGTGAAATAGACTGCGAAGAATTATTCCGCTGTGCCTGGCTGCCCGAGCAGATTCTTATACAGTACGAGAAGGACTACACAATTTATGATGAGTCTTCCAAAAACGCATATCGTAATGCGCTTGCAGCTTTCTGCCGACTTAAAAAGATAAGTGAACCGGACGGAGCAAAATTATTAACAGAGCGAGCTGTCAAAGAAGAAAGAACAATCGGTTCAATATTATTTCCAATGCAAAAAGGGAACGGATTGGTTTATTTTGTATTGGCAGGCGCAATATTCCTTGTATTTGTTTGCCTTTCGGTTATTTCGGTACGTTTATGGACCTTACTGTTATTATTACCATTATACGAAGCGACTTTATCTTTGACTGATTATATTACCTCAATATTTATAAAAGAATCTCCTGCTGTAAGGTTAAAACTCGAAACAATTCCGGATGAAGCAAAAACACTGGTTGTAATTACCTCACTTTTATTTGGTGAAGTTAAAGACAAACGTTTATTTGAAAACCTGGAAAGATATTATTTCTTAAATAAAGAGCCGAACATTTATTTCTGTATACTCGGCGATCTTCCTGACAGTAAAGAAAAATACAGAGAAGGCGATAAAGAAACTATTTCTTTTGCTGAGCAACAAATCGAGAACTTAAATAAACAATACGGAGAAAAGTTTTGCCTTTTTGTTCGTGAACGAACTGCAAATAAAACCGATAATATATTCGGAGGAAGAGAGAGAAAGCGTGGTGCAGTAACCGATTTAGTCACCTTTATTAGGGGAACGGGAAAAGACGGAGAGAACAGCTATCGTGGTGGTAAATTTATAAAAGATATAAAATATATAATGACGCTTGACGCAGATACAAACCTTTCACTTGGGGGAGTAAAAGAACTTTTAGGTGTTGCTTTACATCCGTTGAATCTACCGAAAATATTTAATGGAAGAGTAGTCGAAGGGTATGCAATCTTTCAACCTCTTATGCGGACAGAGCTGAGCTGCGCATATAAGACACGTTTTTCACGCTTGATTTCTGGTGTAGGCGGAACCGATATTTACGAAAGTGCATCTTTTGACCGCTATCAAAGTATTTTCGGTAGCGGAGTTTTCTGCGGAAAAGGCTTGTTCTCGGTAGAATTATTTGACAGACTTGTCACGCCCAAGATGCCAGACGGAAAAATATTAAGTCATGATATACTCGAAGGCAGTATTTTACGTACCTGTTTTGTATCCGATATTTCATTGACAGATTCCACCCCAAAAAATACAATCTCTTATACAAGTCGATTGCACCGCTGGATAAGAGGCGATTATCAGAATTTGATTTTTTTAAAGGGAAATACCTTTGATAAATTATCAAAATTTAAACTACTTGCAAATGTGCTCAGGCATTTAACTCCGATTTTTGCTGTAACAGCTTCATTTATAGGTGGTCTTTTTACAAAAAATAATCTGACAGGTTTTCTGTTAATTATGTTTGCATTTCTATATTTATTAATCCCTTGTATTTTAACTGTGTTTAATATATTGTTCTCGGGAAAACCTTTTGCACTGCGAAGATTTTTTTCTCAGGCATCGACTGCAATCAGCCAGACATTTACTCGTAACTTTTATGAAATTTGTGCTTCGGGACATTTGGCATATATAAGTGCAGACGCTGTATTCAGAACAATCTGGAGGATGAAGGTAAGCAAAGAAAAACTGCTTGAATGGGTAACTGCTGTTGAGAGTGATAATATAGACCGAACAAGTATTTTTTATTATATCAGAAAATGTATTGTATCAGCTATACTGGGTACAATTCTGTTTCTATTCGCACCTGATTATCCTGCAAAGCTCCTTGGACTCGTTTTCTTTTTGTTTCCTGTATTGGCATACTATGAGTCAAAGCCGCTTGGTAACAATACCTCTGATGTTATTTTGATCAATATCACGGAAGAAGATAAAAGGTTTATTTTGTCTCAAGCAAAAGACATGTGGGGTTATTTTGCGGATAATGTAAATAAAAAAAGCAATTACCTACCTCCTGACAATATACAGCTTTCACCTGCGGAGCATACCGCTTACAGAACTTCTCCTACAAATATAGGCTTTTATCTTGTGTCTACCCTGGCTGCTTTTGATTTGGGGTTTATTGAGTTTGACGAACTTACAGACAGATTGGAAAAAAGTCTTGCTACAATTAAAACGCTTGAAAAATATAAAGGTCACCTTTACAACTGGTACGATATAAAAAATCTAGCCATTCTCGGCAACGGATATATCTCAACTGTTGACAGTGGGAATTTTATAGCCATGATAATAACACTAAAACAAGGTCTGTTTGAATTTGCTGAGGAAAATCAAAGAATCGATAACCTTATAGAAATATGTAACAATCTTATAAACGAAATGGATTTTAATATTCTTTACAATACGCGAAGAAACCTGTTTACATTAGGTATTGATATAACGATAGGAAAACCCGATAATATTTATTACGATTTATTTATGAGCGAGGCCAGGCTGACAGGATATTATGCGCTAGCAAGCGGTATAGTTCCAAAAAAACATTGGCGATCGTTAGGCAGAACACTTACCACAAGCGGCGGTTATATCGGAATGATAAGCTGGTCGGGAACTGCATTTGAATATCTTATGCCTCATTTGTTTCTGCCGATTTACAGGAACTCGTTTGTTTTCGAGAGCCTTAGCTTTGCTATGTCCGAACAACGGAATACCCGTTTTAATAAGATGTGGGGTATTTCCGAAAGTGCGTTTTATTCCTTCGACTCGGATATGAACTATCAATACAAGGCACACGGCTTGCAAAAAATTGCATTAAAGCGTTACAGCGGAGAGGAAGCAGTGCTTTCTCCCTATTCAACGTTTTTATCTTTATGTATTTTCAGAAAAAGTGCTATTCATAATTTAAAGCATTTTGAAGAAGCAGGAATGTACGGTAAATACGGTTTATACGAAGCACTTGACATGACACCTGCACGCTCAAAAGGAGCTGCTGCAACGGTAAACACTGCAGGGGAAAGCGGTGTTAGTGTCAGGAGCTATATGGCACATCATGTAGGTATGAGTATTATTGCTTGTGCAAATGCGGTTGATAATAATCGCTTTGTGAAACGTTTTATGAAAGATGGCTCGATGGGAGCTGCTTATGAACTTTTACAGGAAAAAATTCCTGTTGACGCGCATTTGTTTGAGGATGACCGCAAGAGCTTTGCTATTGATTTAAAGCTGACGATTCCGAAAAAGCATCGTGTTGTGACCGAAAACGAGACTGCATTGCAGATGCCGCCTGTGACCTGTATAACACGAGACCATTTAAGCATTTTATGTTCTGCAAGCGGTCATGTACAGCTAAGGCAAGGAAAATATCCAATATGTAATACCGTTTTTGACCGATATTCACTCAAGCATTCCCTTACAGTTCAATTTATGGAAGAAAATGTTGCCTACGGCTGTGCACCGCTCTTTAAGGAGGGTGTATATTCGTTTGAAAAAGGCGGTTTTTTTGCTTCGCACATTTCCTCCAGCAGAGTTTTTTCCGGACGTGTAAAATATTCACTGCACCCAAAAGCAGACACCTTTATTATAGAGACCCGGGCGGAAAATAAAAAATTCTACAAGCTTATTTTTTGTTTTGAGCCGCTTATGGCTGATATGAGAAGTTTTTCTGCTCACCCTTCTTTTTCAAAGCTTTTTATTGAAGCTGAATATGATGAAAAGGAAAAAATTATTTATTTTTCCCGACGTCCTCGTGCAGAAGACGAAAAGGAGCTATTTCTAGCGGTTGCATTACAGGACCCCGAAACAAAATTTGAATTTACCACCCGAAAAGATACTTTTAATGCTTGGGGAATGGAATCAATAAATAATATTCCGTCAGCACGACTGCATAACGAAACTGGACCTTGTGTAAATCCTCTTTGCTTAATTAAAACCGAGGCTATAGCAGGAGGAAAGGCTGCCTTTTTGGTAAGTCTTTCAACCAGTCGTAAGGAAGCAAGGTTAAATATCATCAAAGCTCGCAGACAGCAGAAGGAACCGGATGTTGCAAACGTAATGCTACCGGAAACAGAACGCTTTTTACAAGCGTTATTGTTCCCGAGAAATATAAAACAAGTCACCGGCTTTGCTTCCGGTTCAATAAATACTCTATGGAAACATGGAATATCAGGTGATTATCCGATTATTACCGCTTTCTTTTGTGATGATAATGAACGTGTTATTTTAAATTATTTATCAGCGTTCATGGTTTTGACAGAAGCTTATATACGCTTTGAACTTGTGTTTTTAATTGCTGATGAGGATAAATATTCCCGCCCTGCCGAAAGGAGCATCCGCAATCTTTGTGAACAAGCTGGACTAAACGCGTTTCTCAACAGAAACGGCGGTATTTTTATATGTACAGTCGATAAGTCGGATGATTTTTTTGTTCAGTTTTTAAAGCTTTGTTCTGCACTGTATATTGATGTGGTAAACGATATCGGCACACGTGCGGTTAAGCACCCTGTATTATTTGCAGACGAGATTTTGACAGCAATCGGTGAGTATAAATTAAAAGTACCTGATGATAACTACCGTGTATTCGGCGGTTATTTTATAGAAAGTGGTTTTAACGTAGATAAGAGCTTGCCGTTAAAAATGCCTTATTCTTATATCCTTCCAGGGAAACAGATAGGAAGCGTAATATCAGACAGTTCTCTATGTTATACCTTTGCGGATAATTCGCGTGAAAAACGTGTTACTCCGTTTGACGGTGACCCTTATTCGTTGTCTGATGGTGAAAGGTTTATCCTGCAAGTAGGCGGAAACAACTATGATTTATGTGCTGCTGCCGCTGAAGTAATATATAAAAACGGTATTACAGTATATAAAGGAAATGTTTATAAAACCCCATACACACTTACAGTATTTGTTTGCGAGAAACTGCCGTTGAAATTATTTAAGCTTAAATTCGAAGGTATAGAAAAGGTACGGAGTGTATTGATAACACGACCTGTAATGGGTTCTTCACAATCAGGAACGTTTTTTCTGCAAGTTAAAAGCAGAGTGACACAAAATACAACCTGTTTGCTTTTTAAAAACGAAACAAGTGCTGATTTTTCCGATGGAGTAGGTTTTGTAGGAGTTTTAGGCAGTGGAAGAACCGATACAGATTTCGCTTCACTAATGTATGGACTTGAGAGCGGTATTGATGATATCGTTGCTGTTTCCGCAGGCAGCGGAGAGGGTATATTCTTTATTGGTGCTTGTTATGGGGAAGAAAACGCTAATTCCATTATCGATAGTATAAGCCGTGAACAATATACAACCGAATACGAACGTGCTCAGGGCTTTGCACGCGCAATGCTGCCTAATATTAAGCTTGAGAGCAGAAGCCGTTCTGCTGCTATATTATTCAATAGCTTTTTACCATATCAGGCTGCGGCTTGTCGCTTTTATGCAAGAGCATCATTTTATCAGTCGGGCGGTGCTTACGGTTTTCGTGATCAGCTTCAGGATTGCCTTTGCCTTGTTTATTCAAACCCTGCTCTTGTAAGCGAGCATATAGTCAGAGCCTGTGTGCATCAGTACACCGAAGGAGATGTCCAACATTGGTGGCATCCTATTGAAACTAACGGCACAAACAGGGGAGTGCGTACAAAATGCTCGGACGACTTTCTGTGGCTACCGTTTGTAGTTGCTGATTATATAAATAAGACAGCTGACTACACGATGTTGGATATCGAAGTTGAATATATAAGCTCACCGATGCTGGGAACAGATTCAGAACGATATGAGCTTCCAACGCTGAGCGGTATAAGAGAGAATATTTACAAGCATTGTTTGCGTTCACTTTCGAACGGTGAGCGTTTTGGTCCAAACGGTCTGTCTTTAATGGGCTCCTGCGATTGGAACGATGCTTTTTCACAAGTCGGAGTGTTAGGAAAAGGCGAAAGCTTGTTTACTTCGTTTTTTTATATCCTGACAATAAGAGCATTTATGCCAATTATGCATTTTAAGGGCGATCTTGATGTTGCAGCTCATTACAAAAAGGTTGCTGATGACCTTCTTGAAAAAATAGAGAAGAATGCCTATTTCGGTGAATGGTATGCAAGGGCAATTCACGATGACGGCAGCATAATCGGTATTAAGGGAAACAAAGAATGCGAAATTGATATTCTTCCCCAATGCTTTGCTGCCATTGTTAAGGGCGGCGACAGCAGGGTGTCTGTAGCTCTGGATAAAGCTTATGAAATGCTGTTTGATAAAAAAGACAGGATATTCAAGCTGTTTACACCGGCGTTTAAAGACGGTGATTTGAATGTAGGCTATATAAAAGGTTATGTTGCAGGTATTCGTGAGAACGGAGGACAATATACTCATGCAGCGGTTTGGGCTGCAATAGGTTATATTCTTGCGGGAAAACGAGACATTGGTCTTGAAATAATGAGCGCAATCAATCCTGCATCAAGGTGTACCGACTTTGAGACAGCAAAAAAGTATAAGGTTGAGCCGTATGTGATAACTGCGGATGTTTATACTGCATCCGAGCATAACGGAAGAGGAGGTTGGAGCTGGTACACCGGTGCTGCTGCGTGGTATTATAAGGCGATGCTCGAATATGTTATGGGTATTTCGTTAACCGATGGATTTTCAAAAATAGATGTTAATCCGATAACCGAATACAAAACAGAAATTGCTTATAATGAATATAAATTGAAAGTTATTGCCACTAGTGAAGAAAAAATACCATTGTTTGATGGAAGCCCGACCGCATTGCCGATAATAATTCCTGCTGGTGAGCATACTCTTATTGTTCCTGTATATCAATAAAAATTATTTTGTTTAATTTATACTGCACTCGAAAAGTTAAGCATGTGATATGACAGGCACATGAGTAATTTAGGAGTGCAGTTTTATATAATAAAATGTATTAATTAGACTTGTTTAAATGCAATATTGTTTTTTTTATTAATAATACATCTATGCTTTTTCCTGATTATCATTTATAGTTGTGTTATTTTGATATAGAATTAATAAAATTCTTATTATTTCATTTAAATTATCTTCTAATGATTCAATGATTCTTAGACACTCCTCCATCGATGAATTGTTTTTTTTATCTTCAATACTCAACCTTCCTTTCTTTATTACTTAATTATTGATACCAAGTAGTATCTATTTTACATTTTTTTCTTGATATAATCAAGTGAATGATACTATACAGTATCAGATTTGGAGGATTATATATGCAAAAGTTTTTACAGGATGTAAATATTGGTCAAAATATACAAAGAATAAGAAAAGAAAGAAATTTATCTCAATATGACATGGTAACGAAACTGCAATTATTGGGACGGTCAATGTCCCGTGCTAACTATGCTCATATCGAACAGGGGATAAGAAATATTTTCGTGAGTGATATAATTCTTTTTAAAGAAATTCTGAATATCGATTACGGTGAATTTTTTAAGGGATTAACGATAAAAAACTCTTGATTATATGTACTGTATTTAATTAAGATTAATGTCGAAAACAATTTGCAAAAATTTGTATTAAGGACTTGACAAGCTTCATATTATTTGATATATTTAGTTAGACAATCTAATTAAATTTATAAAATATGAACGTTTTATTTAGACAAAAATATATAAATTCCAAGCTTTAACAAAGGAATTGTGATAATAATGAAAGATGAATTTGGCTCCAAGCTGAACGAACTTCTCGTCGATACCTTCAATTCAATAAGCAAAATGGAAGAAAGCTCGCTACAGGCAAGGCATAAAAATAAGCTTTCTATAAGCGAATATCATTTATTGGAAAGTGTCGGCAAGGCAGGTCCTGAGGGAAGAACTATAAGCGATATTGCACTTGATATTGGGATAACAACCGCTTCTGTTACAGTATGCGTAAATAAAATGGTTAAAAAAGAACTTGTGGAAAAAGTACGCTGTTCAGAGGATGGCAGAGTTGTTTTTGTCAAGTTTACACGAGAGGGCCGAAGAATTAATGCAGGACACAGGCTGTTCCATGAACATCTGGCGAACAATATTAAAAAGGAATTTACTCAAGAGGAGCTTATTGTTTTAATTCGCTGTATTGAAAAGCTTAATAAGTATTTTAAGAAAGATACCTATTGCCGACAACAATAAAGTGAGTATTAAATGTCATTTAGTCAGCACTAGAAAAATGCTTCGCATTTTCACGGGTGTCAGATATAATATAAAAGTACGACTTTTGGAGGAGAAATGAACTTTAATATAATCGGAACGGGTAGTTGTGTTCCAAAAAAATGCGTAACCAACAATGACCTTACAACCTTTTTGGATACAAGTGACGAATGGATTTTTACTAGAACGGGAATAAAAGAACGACGGTTGCTTACCGACGAGAGTCTATTGGATCTAGCAGTTGAAGCATCACAGGCAGCTCTTGAAAACGCTGGAGTAAAAGCCGAGGAGATTGATTTAATTATATTTTCCACACTTCAAGGTGATTTCATATCACCATCTATGTGTTGTTTATTAAGTAAACGATTGGGTGCAGTTTGCGGAAGGCAACTCGATATTAATATGGGTTGTTCCGGTTTTATTTATGCTTTGGATACCGCAGAGGCTTATTTTAATTCGGGTAAGGCACAAAAAGCACTTATTGTCTGCTCCGAATCAATGTCCAGATTAAGTGATTGGACCGATCGTTCCTCTTGTGTACTTTTCGGTGACGGAGCAGGTGCGGTTGTGTTGGAAAAAGGCGATGGCTTGAAAGCGATCGAGCTTACAGTTGACGGTGGGTACGAGAATTTATATGTTCCAATTTCAACAGGCAATTGTCCGTATTCACTTCACAACGATGAAAAACCTTTTTTAAAGATGAACGGTCAGGAGATATATATTTTTGCGGTTTCCGCTGTTGTCAGAGAAATTACTTCCATACTTGAAAAAATCGGATTAACCGCCGATGAACCGGATTATTATATCCTTCATCAGGCGAATAATCGTATAATAGACTCAGCGCGTAAGAAGTTAAAACAGCCGGTAGAAAAGTTCCCTATAAATCTTGACAGATTGGGAAACACCTCTTCTGCAACAATCCCGATATTGCTTGACGAGTTGAACAGAACAGGAAAGCTGAGAAAAGGAAGCAAGTTAATACTTTGCAGTTTCGGCGCAGGTCTCACAACAGGCGCATGCGCTATTGAATGGAATAAATAGTCGATTGGGAAACTGCGGTTTCACAATCGAATTTGGGGATTTCACTCGCTTATCGCATAAAACAGTAATTTTATTATTGTTTATTTAAAACAGCAATAAAATTACCGTTTATTTGGTCGGCGAATGAAACGTGTAAACACGCACGCGTAAAACGCGTCTTTAAAGGTGTTTTACAGTCGGGGAACCCGCCCGTAAAACGAAATTTATTAGTTTTACAATTAGCTATTTGAAATAAAAAAAATATTTAAGGAGTTATTATTATGGTTACAGAAAGAATTATTCAAATTATGGCGGAGCAGTATGATATGGATCCCGCTACCTTATCGGAGGAAAGCTCTTTTGAGGAAATGTCCTTTGATTCACTAGATGTTGCAGAAATGGTTATGACACTTGAGGACGAATATAAGATTTCTATTGAAATGAGTTCCGATATCAAGACAATCGGTGATATTTCAAAGCATATCCAAGAAAAAATTGACGCTAAAAATAAATAAGTCTGAGGTATATAAGGTGATTAAAACTAGAATTTGTGAGCTGATAGGAATCGAATATCCGATTTTTCAGGGCGGCATGGCCTGGGTAGCGGATGCTTACCTTGCTGCTGCTGTTTCAAATGCAGGCGGTCTTGGACTTATCGCAGCAATGAATTCCAATGGAGAACAGCTTCGTGCCGAGATAAAAAAAGCAAAAGAGCTTACCGACAAGCCTTTTGGAGTTAATATAATGCTTATGAGTCCCTTTGCTGCTGAAGCGGCAAAAGTTGTTATTGAGGAGAAGATTCCTGTTGTTACAACAGGCGCAGGAAGTCCTCTTAATTTTATGGAAGCTTGGCTTGCAGCAGGGATAAAGATTGTTCCTGTTGTTCCGTCGGTTGCTATCGCAAAGAGAGTAGCGGCGGCAGGAGCTCATGCGGTTGTTGCGGAGGGTGGCGAATCGGGCGGTCATATAGGTGAGTTAAACACTATGACACTCGTGCCACAGATTTGCGATGCGGTTAGTATTCCTGTTATTGCCGCAGGCGGCATTGCCGACGGCAGAGGTGTTGCGGCAGCATTTATGCTCGGAGCTGAGGGTGTTCAGCTTGGAACTCGTTTCCTTGTTGCAAAAGAATGTACCATTCACCAGAATTATAAGAATAAAGTTCTTAATGCAAGAGATATTGATACTATAACCACTGGTAAACGACTGGGTCATCCCGTAAGACAGCTTAAAAACGAGTTTTCACGCGCATTGGCTGCAAGAGAATATGACAGTACAATAACAAACGAAGAATTTGAGGCTCTCGGAGTAGGCTCGCTTCGCCGCGCGGCTCGTGAGGGAGATATAAAAACAGGAACCTTTATGGCTGGTCAATGTGCAGGACTAGTTAAAAAAGAACAGACCTGCAAGGAAATGATAGAAGAACTTTTTGCGGAAGCGGAAGTGCTTCTTAACGGTGCCGGAAAATGGGTAAGATAGCGTTTTTGTTTGCCGGTCAGGGAGCACAGTATAGCGGAATGGGTAAGGATTTATACGAGAATTCTGCTGCCGCCCGTGCTGTCTTCGACATGGTGGAAAATATACATCCCGAAACAAAGCGGTTATGCTTTGAAGCAGAAGTTTCGGAGCTTTCGGTTACAAAAAACACCCAGCCCGCACTTTTCGCAATGGACCTTGCCTGTGCATATGCTCTTGAAGAAGCAGGCATAAAAGCCGACTGTGCTGCCGGATTTTCACTTGGAGAAGTTCCTGCTGCAGCTTATTGCGGTTTGCTGAATAATGAAGAAGCGTTTGATTATGTTGTAAAAAGAGGTCTTTTAATGCATGAGGCAGCAACCGAGAATCCCGGTGCAATGGCAGCGGTGCTACGACTTTCCAACGATCAGGTAGAGGCTGTCTGTGCCGAATTCGAACATATGTATCCTGTTAACTATAACTGTACAGGTCAGGTTTCTGTCGCAGGAAGTGCGGATGAAATGGACAACTTTATAAAAAGAGTTACGGAAGTCGGTGGAAAAGCGATAAAACTTGCAGTAAGCGGAGCTTTCCACTCACCGTACATGGAAAAAGCATCAGATCGACTTTTTGAAGAATTAAAGGGATACTGTTTTTTAAATCCTAAAATTCCTCTTTATTCCAATTTAACAGCACAACCGTTTGAAGTTAATAAAGCTGCTTCACTCATGTCTTTACAGGTAAAAAGTCCTGTCAGATGGGAGCAGACTATAAAGAATAAGCTTGTCGACGGTGTAACAATTTTTATTGAGGTTGGCGCAGGAAAGGTTCTGAGCGGACTTATGAAAAAGATTTCACCGCAGACAATCGTTTATAATGTAGAAAAGTTCGAGGATGTTTGGAAGATATCCTCTCAGATTGCTATAAGAGGTATAGAATGTTAAAAAACAAGGTAGCTGTAATTACCGGCGGTTCCCGTGGAATAGGAAGAGCGGTTGCGTTGGAAATGGCAAAAGAAGGTGCTGATATAGCTGTCATATATTCAGGCTCCTCCGAAAAAGCCGAAGCAGTATGTATAGAAGCTATACAAATGGGTGTAAAAGCCTTTTCCTATAAATGCGATGTTTCCGATTTCGCCACAACAGAGAATATAATTAAACAAATATATGTTGATTTGGGCAGAATAGATATACTTGTAAACAATGCAGGAATTACAAAAGACGGACTTATTATGCAGATGACCGAACAGGATTTTGACAATGTTCTGGCGGTAAACCTTAAGGGTGCATTTAATATGATTCGTCACACAACAAGACAATTCGCAAAACAAAAAAGCGGACGTATCATTAACATAAGTTCGGTCTCGGGTCTTATGGGCAACAGCGGTCAGGCTAATTATTCAGCTTCAAAAGCAGGGTTGATCGGTCTTACAAAAACGGTTGCCAAAGAATTAGCTTCACGCGGAGTTACCTGTAATGCGATAGCTCCCGGATTTATTGCTACAGATATGACAGAAAAAATGCCTGACGCTGTCAAGGAAGCATCCTTAAACCTTATACCGCAAAAAAAGATGGGCAAACCTGATGATATTGCATCCCTTGCTGTATTTCTTGCATCAGACAAAGCAAGCTATATCACAGGTGAAGTTATTAAGGTTGACGGCGGTCTATATATTTGATAAAATAGAATATAAATAAACAGCCATTTCACCGACGAGAGATGGTGTCATAGATTTATTAAGGTTCAATGTCGTCGGAGAAATGGATCTTATATATGAATAGAGTTGTTATTACTGGAATGGGAATAATCTCACCTATCGGAAACAGTGTTTCCGATTTCAGCTATAGCCTTAGAAATGGCAAGGTGGGAATTGATTTTATAACGAGATTTGATACAGCCGACTTCAAGGTAAAACTTGCTGCTGAGGTTAAAAATTTCAACGCTTCTGAATATTACGATGATAAGAGTGAAATAAGACGTACCGATATGTTTGTTCAATATGCAATGGGAGCGGCTGTTCAGGCGATGCAGGACAGCGGCTTAAAGGATATTGAACCGACACGTTTTGGTGTTTATGTCGGTTCGGGTGTTGGCGGAATGCAGACCTTCACCGCCGAGACTAAAAAACTTTTAGACCGTGGCCCTTCAAGAGTTTCACCGTTTTTTATCACAATGATGATTAGCAATATGGCTTCTGGTACAATAGCAATGCGTTTTAACGCACAAGGCCCGAGCCTGCCTGTTGTTTCCGCTTGTGCAACCTCGGGCAACGCAATCGGTGAAGCGTATAGAGCGATAAAGCATGGTTATGCCGATGCAATAATTGCAGGTGGTGCTGAGGGTACAATTTGTCCCCTTGCGGTAGCAGGCTTTACAAGCTGTCTTGCACTTTCCGAGAGTGATGATCCCAGCAGAGCCTCGATCCCTTTTGACAAAGACAGAAATGGTTTTGTAATGGGCGAAGGTGCAGGTATAGTTATTCTTGAGGAATACGAACACGCCAAGGCAAGAAACGCAAAAATTTATGCCGAGGTTTGTGGATACGGAAATACCTGTGACGCATATCATATCACAGCTCCTCACCCAGAGGCTCTCGGAGCAGCGAACGCTATTTCACTTGCTGTAAACGAAGCTGGAATCAGCGGTAAGGATAAAATCTACATTAACGCACATGGTACAAGCACACCGATGAACGATAAGACCGAAACACTTGCTATAAAAAAGGTTTTTGGTGAAGATGCATATAGAATACCGATAAGCTCCACAAAATCAATGACAGGACATATGCTTGGAGCGGCAGGTGCAGCCGAAGCAATTACCGGAGTTCTTGCTCTTAAAGAAGGCTTCATTCCTCCGACAATGAACTATATGTTTCAGGACGAGGAATGCGATCTTGATTATGTGCCAAACGAAGCACGCAAGGCAGATTTAGACTTTGTACTGTCAAACTCCTTTGGCTTCGGTGGTCACAACGCTTGTTTGGCATTACGTAAAATATAACTGCAATTCCCGTTATATGTAGAAAGGAATGGAATAAAAGTTTGAAAGATAAATCTTTCAAACTACGGTTTTGTGCCTTTGACTTTAATGGAAAGTCAATTCGGCTACCGCCGAAACGGCACAATTCCCGCTTTCGGCGGTAAACCGCCGAGGAAAGGAATGGAATAAATTTATGAATATTAAGCAGATAGAATCGCTTGCCAGAATAATGAGCAAAAACGGTCTTACTACCCTTGAGGTAAGCGAAGGCGAGCTTAAAATAAGCATTAAAAAAGAAGTCAGCCAGGTCGTTGTACAGTCTCCGACACCTAAAGCGACAGTAACTGAAATTTCTCAAAGCATGAAAAATGATATAATCCTGGAAGATAATAAAACAGAAAAAAACGGTTTTAGCTTTAATGGCTTAAAAGAGATAACCTCGCCGATTGCAGGTGTTTTTTATGCATCACCATCACCCGATTCACCTGCTTTTGTTAAGGTCGGTGATAAGGTTAAAAAAGGCGATGTACTTTGCATTATTGAGGCTATGAAGCTGATGAACGAGCTTACCGCCGATAAAGATGGTGAAATAGCCGATGTTTGCGTCACCAACGAGCAAATTGTCGAGTACGGACAAACTCTATTTACTCTTTACTAAAAGGAATGCGATTATGAATAAAGAAGAAATTAAAAGCTTCTTGCCACACAGAGAGCCTATGCTGTTGATCGACTCGGCATACCTTGACGAGGATGGCGTTGCACACGGCGAATATACCGTAATGGGCGACGAGTGGTTTTTGCAGGGGCATTTCCCTGGGAATCCTATTGTTCCAGGTGTTATTCAGTGCGAGATGGCTGGACAGACCTGCTGCGTATTGTTCTCGGAAAATATGAAGGGTAAGCTCCCTCTTTTTACAGGAATTAATAAAGTAAAGTTCAGAAATCAGATAAAACCCGGCGATAAAATTGAATTGATGTGTACCTTACAACGTCAAGTCGGCGTATTCAGTTTTGTTGAAGGAAAAGCTTTTGTTAAAGGTAATCTTTGCATGAGCGGAGAATTTTCCTTTGCTCTGGTAAGCGAGGTATAAAATCCGAAAGAAAACTTTCAGACAAAGAGTTTTGTGCCTTTTACACCGGATAGTATGGTGTAAATTTGGCTACTGCTAAAATTCGCAACGTGCGGGGAAAATCCGCAACATGCGGGGGATCAGTACAAAACTCCGCGCTCCGACGAAAGGAATGGATATAAAATCTGAAAAAATTACGCTTCCCGCTTTCGGCTAAACGCCGAGGAAAGGTTTGATTAAAAAATTGTTTTCTAAAATACTAATCGCCAACCGCGGCGAAATTGCGGTGAGAATAATTAGAGCTTGCAAGGAGATGGGAGTTGCCACCGTTGCTGTTTTTTCTGAAGCGGACAGCAACGCTATGCATGTCGGACTTGCCGACGAGAGCTATTGCATAGGTCCTGCACTGCTTAAAAATAGCTATTTAAATATGAGTGCAATACTTACTATTGCGGTTGCAAGCAAAGCAGAGGCTATACATCCCGGATATGGATTATTGTCCGAGAACGCTAAGTTCGCTTCTTTGTGCGAGCAGTGCGGAATAACCTTTATAGGTCCTTCTAGCGATACTATATCAAAAATGGGCGATAAAAACGAAGCCCGTATAACAATGAAAAATGCAGGTGTTCCGGTTATACCGGGCAGCGAAATAATAAAAGATTTACCTCAGGCTAAATTTGAGGCTTTAAATATCGGCTATCCAGTTATGTTAAAAGCAAGAGCAGGTGGCGGCGGCAGAGGAATACGCATAGTTAGAAACGAATCCGAGCTGGAGTTGGCTTTTATGTCAGCAACAGCAGAGGCGAGAAGTGCTTTCGGCGACGGTGAAGTTTATATGGAAAAGTATCTTTTTCCCGTCAAGCATATTGAGGTTCAGGTAATATGCGACAAGCATGGAAATATTGTCTGCCTTGGTGAGCGTGAATGTTCTGTTCAGCGTAAAAATCAAAAAATTATTGAGGAAAGCCCATCCTCTTCCATTACTCCTAAAATCAGAAAAGCGATGAACGAGGCAGCAAGGAAGGCTGCAAAATCTGTTAATTATGAAGGTGTCGGTACAATAGAATTTCTGTTGGATAAAGACAAGAACTTCTATTTTATGGAGATGAACACCAGACTTCAGGTCGAGCATCCCGTTACCGAAATGGTGACAGGAATTGACTTGGTTAAGTGGCAGATAAGAGCAGCGGCAGGATTGGAGCTAGATTTTAATGAGGAAAATACTCCAATAAGAGGTCATGCGATCGAATGCCGCATAAATGCGGAAGACCCGATGGACGGTTTTCGTCCATCCTGTGGCAAAATATCACTTTTACATTTTCCGGGTGGACCATGGGTTCGTTTTGATACCGCGGTTTATCAGGATTATGTAGTTCCTCCGTTTTATGATTCGCTTATAGGCAAACTTATTGTACACGCAAAAACACGTGAGGAAGCTATCAGAAAAATGCGTGCCGCACTTTGTGAATTGGTTGTTGAGGGTATCCACACCAACACTGATTTGCACCTAAGTATACTTTCCGATATCGAATTTTTCTCAGGCGCATATACGACCGACTTTCTGACAAGAAAGGATTTTAAATAATTTCTTATGTTTACTAAAGATCTTTTTAAAAAGCCAAAGAATGAATTGGAATCAAGCTCCAAAGATAAAAAAGCTCCTGCGGTTTGTATACCGGAAGAGCTTTGTATAAGCTGTCCTTCCTGCAAGAAACCTCATTTCAAGACCGATGTAAACGAAAGCAGCGGTATCTGTCCGTCCTGCGGACATTATTTTAAGATTGGTGCTCGTGCCAGGATAGACATTATTGCAGATAAAAAAAGCTTTATCGAGCATGATAAAAAGCTCACTTCGACCAATATAATTGCTTTTCCTGAATATGACGACAAGATAGATAAAGCTAAAAAAGAAAGTAAGGAAAGTGAAGCTGTAATCACCGGTGTATGCAGCATAAGCGGTTACGCTTGTGCAATTTTTGTTATGGAGCCACGCTTTATTATGGGCTCAATGGGAAGAATCGTTGGCGAAAAAATTACCAGATTATTTGAATTCGCTACAAAAAAAGGACTTCCTGTGGTTGGCTATACCGTTTCGGGTGGAGCCAGAATGCAGGAGGGCATACTATCGCTTTTACAGATGGCAAAGGTAAGCGGTGCAGTAAAAAATCACAGTGATGCAGGGAATCTATATGTTACTGTGCTTACAAATCCCACAACAGGCGGAGTAACCGCAAGCTTTGCGATGCTGGGCGATATTATTATTGCCGAGCCGAATGCTCTTATTGGTTTTGCTGGTCCGAGAGTTATCGAACAAACTATGCGGCAGAAGCTTCCGCAAAACTTTCAAAAAGCCGAATATCTGCTTGAAACAGGCTTTATCGATGGGATCGTAGACAGAAGAGAACAAAAAGAGTACCTAAGAAAAGTGCTTAAAATCCATGGAGGTAAAGTCTGATGGCTGCGAATACAACCGCTTATGATAAGGTTATGGCAGCGAGAGCAAAGGGAAGACCTACCGCTGCTGATTTTATAAATAATATTTTTGTAGATTTTACTGAAATGCACGGCGACCGTCGTTTCGGAGACGATTCCGCTATTATATCAGGTATCGCACTTCTAGGTAACATTCCCGTTACCGTCATCGGAATAGAAAAAGGACATGACACTAAGGACAAAATAGCTCGCAATTTTGGCCAAGCTCATCCCGAGGGTTACCGAAAAGCACTTCGGCAGATGAAGCTTGCAGAGAAATTTGGGCGTCCGATAATAACTTTTGTGGACACACCCGGCGCATACTGCGGAATTGATGCGGAATCTAGAGGACAGGGTCAAGCTATTGCCGAAAATCTTTATGAGATGATGACGCTTAGAACTCCTGTTATTTCTATTTTCATTGGCGAGGGCGGAAGCGGTGGTGCACTTGCACTTGCGGTTGCAGATGAGGTTTGGATACTCGAAAATGCTGTTTATTCGGTTATTTCCCCAGAGGGCTGTGCAAGTATTCTCTGGAAGGATTCTAAGAAAGTAAAAGAAGCAACCGAATGCTTAAAAATGACCGCCGAAGACCTTATAAGCTTGGGAGCGGTTGAGCGAATTATAGAAGAAAAGGGCGATATTTCGCTTGTTTACAAAAGCCTGTTAAAGCAACTCAACGATGCTCTGGCACCGTATAATATTACTCAGGGTAAAGAAAAGAAGCTTGAGGAAATGCTTAAAAAAAGGTATAAAAAGTTCAGAAAGATAGGTGAGCTATAATGATTGCGATTGTTACCGATAGCACAATCGGCTTAACCAAAAAAGAAGCCGCTGCCTACGGTGTCCGCATTGTACCTCAAAATTATATTGTGAACGGCAAGACCTATAAAGAAACTTATTTTGATTCGTTAGGCGATTTTACTTCATTAATTAACGAACCGGATGCGGTTACAGAAACAAGACAACCAAGTGTAGAGGATTTTTACAACGCCTTTAATCACTTGACTAATAAAGGATATGAAATAATCTGTATTACTATATCATCAAGATTAAGCAGCGCCTATTATAATGCTGTATTGGCAAAAAAACAGCTTGCAAGTGGACGTGTAGAGATTATTGATTCATCCTTAGCCGCAGGCGGAATGTATCTGCTTGTACGCAGAGCAAGGTATCTTGTGTATAACGGTTTAAGCTTTGAAGAAGTTGTCGGCGGAGTATATAAATATATTTCTTCGATAGAAACACGCTTTTCTGTTGATGATCTCACTCTTTTACGAAACAGCCACAGACTTAGCTCGGTAAGAAAATCTGTCAGAAATATCCTTAACCGCAAGCCGCTACTTCGTCTATCGGGCGGAGCGATCGTTGCGGAGGATATTGCAATCGGAAGCAGTGATAACATAAAAAAAATGTTTGGCAGCATTCCGTATAACGCCGCAAACATAATAATTCAATATATAACGCATTCACAGCGTGTTGATACGATATTAAGACTGGCACGCCGTCTATTCCCCGACGCTCTGGTTGAACGCAGACAGCTCGGTCCAGTGTTGGGTATCCATCTCGGCTGCACCGTTATTGGTATTGTCTGGAGTATAAGATAGAACTATATTTGACTTGAAACCGCTTGCATTATACCGATTCTAGCTAGAAATGTAAATAAAAAATCTTCGTAAAACCGCACATATCAAAGCTTTTACTCGATTTTTTATACATTTATTATACTGGAATCGGTATTCGCGTTTTTTGTTGACATATCTTGTTAAAATGATTATAATTATTGCAAATAAGGGAGTGAGTAATATTGAGCCTTACGGATGCGTTGATGCTTTACAGAGACAGCGGAATTTATCCGTTCCATATGCCGGGGCATAAGAGAAATTTCTATAATTTTCTTGATTACGGAATAGATGTAACAGAGATTGATGGGTTTGACAATTTGCATTATGCTAACGGTATTCTAGCAAACGGAATGAAAAAAGCTGCTGAACTCTACGGAAGCAAACATACTTTTTACCTTATAAACGGCAGCACCTGCGGAATACTGGCAGGTATTTCTGCCTGTACAAAAAAAGGCGACAAAATTTTAATAGCTCGAAATTGTCATAAATCTGTATATGATGCGATAAAACTTAATGAGCTTAACCCTGTATATATACTTCCTCCCACAGATGAGCTTGGCATTAACGGCAGCATTTTTCCCGATGCTGTTAAAAATGCTCTGGATGAAAACCCTGGTATAAAGTTTGTTGTAATTACTTCTCCCACTTATGAAGGAGTTATATCAGACATCACCTCAATAGCAAAAATAGTACACGGACATAGCATTCCGTTATTTGTTGATGAAGCTCATGGAGCGCATCTTGGCTTTTCTGATTCTTTTTCCAAAAATTCGGTTCAATGCGGTGCGGATATTGTTGTTCACAGCTTACACAAGACGCTGCCTTCCCCAACACAGACTGCCTTATTGCATATAAACGGAAACTTAATAGATCCAAACGAAGTACAAAGACAATTGTCAGTTTTTGAAACAAGCAGTCCGTCTTATTTATTAATGGCTGGAATTGATTCTTGTATCGACCTTTTGACAAGACAAAAGAACAAGCTTTTTTCTGATTATTTTAATAGATTAGATAGCTTTTATAGAAGAATGAAAGTCCTTAAAAATATTAGATTATTAAAAATAGATGCTTTTACTTTTGATAAAGGGAAAATAATTATCTCCGTAAAAAATACAAACATAACAAGCACCGAGCTAAAAAACATATTGCTTAATAAATACCTGCTTCAATTAGAAATGGCTATGGGCGATTTTGCACTTGCAATGACAAGTATTTGTGACACAGATGAGGGATTTGAACGGCTGGGAGATGCACTTCTGGAGATAGATTCAACTCTTATTTCTAATATGAAAGAACAATGTAATACTACTATTTCCGAGTTGCCGGAAAAAATATTAATTTCACATGAAGCGGAGAGTTGTTCAGGTAATTTTATGCTATTTTCCGAAAGTATAGGAAGAATTGCGCGTGAGTATGTTTTTGCTTATCCTCCTGGAATACCTATGCTTGTCCCAGGTGAGAAAATATCAAAGCAGATTATTGATTCTGTAATAGAATTAACATCAAAAGGCGTTTCGGTTAAAAGCACTTATGGAAGTATGCCAAACGAAATAAATATTGTAATTGGTAATGTTAATCTTGACAAGCAGTAAATTTGATGATAAAATATAATGTAAATTGTTGTTTTATTGATAAATTAAAGGAGATATTTATATGAAGAGAATTCGTACATTGGAGACAAAAGATCTCGAGAAATCCGCAAAAAAAGGCGGATGCGGAGAATGTCAAACATCATGCCAGTCCGCAAGCAAGACCTCTTGCAGTATTGTTAATCAACAATGTGAGCAAAACAATAAAAAGAAGAAATAAATACTTATGACTTAATGTCGCTGTAAGCTGTAAAACAGCTTGTAGCGACAATTAATTTATATTGATTTATATGTATTAATATTAGAGGAAAAAGTAATGATTCATTGCTATAAAAGTAACGGATACAATATAATAATTGACGGCAACAGCGGTTCGGTTCATTCTGTTGACGAGGTTGCATTTGATATTATAGGTTTATACGAGAGCACCCCAAAAGACGAGATTATAAAACTCATTCTCGAAAAATACAAAAATAGACCTGATGTAAACGAAGCAGAAATAAATGAAGTTTTCGCAGACATAGAAGAGCTTATCAAGCAAAAAAAGCTGTTTTCAAAAGACATTTATGCGGATATTTCAATTGATTTTAAAAACCGCCAGTCGGTTGTAAAAGCCCTTTGCCTTCATATCGCACACGACTGCAATCTAGCGTGTAAATACTGCTTTGCGGGAAAAGGCGAGTACAATGGCGAGCGGAGCTTGATGAGCTTTGAGGTCGGAAAAGCTGCACTGAATTTTCTAATTGCGAATTCTGGAACACGAAAAAACCTTGAGGTGGATTTCTTTGGCGGTGAACCCCTCTTGAACTTCGAGGTTGTAAAAAAATTGGTCGCTTATGGCAGAGAGCAGGAAAAAACACACAATAAGAACTTCCGCTTTACGCTTACAACCAACGGCATTCTATTGAATGACGAGGTTATGGAGTTTGCCAACCGCGAGATGAGCAATGTTGTACTCAGTCTTGATGGGCGTAAGGAAGTGCACGACCGCCTGCGTGTTTCTCGTGGTGGGAAAGGCAGCTATGACCTTATTCTACCGAAATTTAAAAAAACGGTTGAACTTCGCGGAGATAAAAACTATTACATCCGTGGCACATACACTCATTATAACACCGATTTTACAAATGATATTCTTCATATGGCGGACTTGGGATTTAAGGAACTGTCTATGGAGCCTGTAGTCGCACCATCAAGTGAGCCGTACGCTTTGACTGAAGAGGATGTTTCAAAACTCTGCGAACAATACGAAAAACTTGCTGTCGAGATGATAAAAAGAAATAAAAAGGGAGAAGGCTTTACCTTCTACCATTACATGATTGACCTTGAGAAAGGTCCGTGTATAATCAAGCGTATTTCCGGTTGTGGTGTTGGAGCGGAGTATCTCGCCGTCACTCCCACAGGCGAGTTGTACCCTTGCCACCAGTTTGTCGGAAATGAAGATTTTCTGATGGGAAATGTCTTTGACGGTGTAACAAACACCAAAATCCGTGATAAATTCAAGCTATGTAACGTTTACGCAAAAGAAGAATGCCGAGATTGCTTTGCACACCTTTACTGCGGAGGCGGTTGTGCTGCGAACTCCTTCCATTCAAGCGGAGATATCAACGGAACATATAAAATCGGCTGCGATCTGCACCGCAAGCGTGTTGAATGTGCGGTAATGATCAAGGTAGCGGAAGAACATCCAAGCGATTAAGTTATAACATCTGGTTCATCTGAATTACTGTCATATAATGCTTTTCGGGCGGCGATTGTTGTAAGCGTATCCCCAAGCTGTGTTAATACTGCTGCAAGAAAAGCAATTTCCTCAGCGGTTAAATTCTTTGAGATAGCAGCAGCCGCCGCACCGATTGTTGTAGTCAACGCCAAAGGACAATTATTCATAAACATACCACCTGTTTTTATGATATGCTAAAAACCATATATACGACAAAAAGCCTTTTCCGAAAGAGTGGAAAAGGCTTTTATTGTCAATGTTTAATTTATTAAAATAAATTAAACATTGACAATAAAATAAAAATGATGTAGAATTTTATAAAATAGTAAGAATTAGGAGCATATTATGGATAAATGTGAATCTATTGATGAAAAATTATTAGCTTCAATTCAATACACAGGATTTGAATTAGAATATTATGTTCAAGAAAATGGATACATTCTATAATTTTAATTTATTAACAGTATTTGATGGTGATTTAAGAGAGATATATTTTAAAGATAATGAAAAGTGCCCTAAAAAAATAACTGATATTAAATACATAAATCGTCATATTATCAATGGTAAAGAAGGTTTTTTTAGAGTTCATTTTGTTGAAAAGAGCATTTTTGAACAAATTTCTAATTGTTATGATGATATATTCATTTCAAATAATATTATGTATTCAAAATTAATTGATGAATTTTATATATCATTATGGAATAATCCAAAAAAAGTATCTATATTATGGGAATCTTTCGTAAAAGATTTAAATTCGAAAGTTTATTGGATAGCTAAATATGATTTAAAATTTACCGATATAAATAGATTTGAAAATATTGATTATTATTATAATAAAACTGAATGTATATTATATCTGAACATTGACGATTATTATGATAAGGATTATGTTTTAAAATTTTTAAATGAAACTAGTGAGATTATTAATGAAACAAAATCACTACTATTAAAGCATTTTAGATATACAGGTAATTTTTTATATGATAATAACTATTTACCATTTTAATTTTTTAACTGTATATTAACCCAATTCTGTTGAAATACTATCCTTAATACATTTTGTCAAGGAGAGAATTTTATGTCTAAGCAGGGGATGCGTAGACCTGACCCGAAGGAACCGCACGGAACAGAGAATCACGAGAGAATGAATATTCCAAAAAATGTCGTAAAACCTGTTCTCGAAATACAAGGCAAAGCGAAGAAAACACATCAAAAAGCAAAACCCTTCCGTGATAAATGATGACATATTAAAATATCCTCGCTGTAAGCCGATAATGGCTCATGGAGAGGATTGTTTTATAAATATTAAATATTTATACTTTTTTTGCTTTTAGGTATTGACAGTTAAGAAAAATTGTGTTAGTATTTACCAAAATTAACTCATAGGATTGGTTACAAATGACGAATCTACTTTGTTTATCCTTAATTGAAAATCACGGATCAATGCCCTCAACCGCCACCAAGCGTAAAACAGGGCTTATTCGGCTATTTTCATTTCGGGATAGATAATATTAGAATATTATACGATTTGATTATAACGGTGTAAGCTTATTATTAGGCTTACACCGATTTTTTATTTTTTTGGAGGTAATGGTAATGTTATATTTAGAATTTCCAAACAAGTCACATGAACTTGGCGGAACAAAAATTACTATTGGTATAATTGAAAAAAACACCCGACTTAAAGAATGGTATTTACAAAACGGATTTGTTCATGTTGGCAACCACGAATATGCTCATCTTCCGTTTGTTGTGGGCTATATGGAAATGGAGGTTTGGTAAATGGATTTACATGATTTTTCTGATATTGCGGAAAATTACGATTACTATTTGAATAGTTTAGGTAGTTACAGTGGTTTTGAGGAATTTTACTTATCACTTGCACAAAAATATGGTGAAAAGGGTATTATAGATATTGCCTGCGGAACGGGAGCGTTGACTATTCCGCTTATAAAACAAGGCTTTGACGTCATTGCTGTCGACCTTTCTAAAGCTATGATTGATGTTACTAATAAAAAGCTATTAGAACAAGGTCTGAGTATAAATACAATAACAGCCAATATGACAAATTTTAGTCTGGACAGAAAATTCTCACTTGCAATTATTGCCAGAGGTGGTTTTATGCATCTGACAACGCCTGTCGAACAGCGTGTGGCACTTTTAAATATAAAGAGTCATCTTACCGATGATGGGATTTTGACATTGCACACCTTTGAGCCGTTAGTAGAAGCACAATATGATCAAATTCATACCTCCGAGAATGATTTTAGCCTGCGGTGCGAATACACTAACAAAGACGGTAAGCAAGAACGAATTTACAATGCAATACATTACGAACCAAAAACGCAGATTATGAGCGGAAACTGGAGGTTCGATACACTTGACGACGATGGAAACGTTGTTTCAAGCCGAATCAGACCTCTTAAAATGCGGCAAACATATAAAACAGAAATGGAATATCTTATAGAACTTTGCGGCTTTGAGGTTATTGATATTTTCAGCGGATTTAACTACCAACCGGCAAATGGAATACTAATTTGGATATTAAAAAAGGTAAAATAATGAACTTGAACATCAGAAAAGCAGAGTATGGCGATGCAGAGAAAATTGCATATGTACACACAATGTCCTGGAAGGTGGCATATGCGGGCATTATACCCGATGAATATTTAAACAATTTGTCGGTTGATGATAGAGCCGAAAAATTCAGGCTTTATTTTGATAAAAATGAAAATACATTTTATTTTCTTACAGAGCTTGACGAAAAAACAATCGGTTTTATAGTCTTGCAGGAGTGTCGAGATAAAGATTTAAAGGGTGCAGGAGAAATTTGTGCAATGTATTTATTACCAGAGTATTTCAACAAGGGATACGGATCGCATATGATGCGTTTTTCGGTGAACTTTCTTGCAAATAAGGGGTATAAAACTATTGCCTTGTGGGTGCTTGAGGAAAACGCACGAGCAAGAAAATTTTATCAGAAATGCGGTTTTGTCTTTGATGGTAAGAAAAAGAAAATTGATATCGGTAAGCCGCTTAAAGTTATAAGATACAGAACGGAGATAAGAGTTTGAAAACAAAATTTTCAAACACGGTTTTGTGCCTTTACTGCAAAAGGTGCAGTAATCTGGCTATCGCCATTAATCCGACATCGGAGAGGCACAATTCTAACGTATGAAAGTGCAAATTTCATACGATGCGGTTGGCGTAAACGCCACGGAAAGGAATAGTTATAATTATGATAAGCATACGTACTCTTCAAGATGATGATGCCGAATATATTGTTAAATATAATGAAAATACCGATGAGAATTTTCTCAATCAATGGGGTGGCGGACGTTTTTATACTTATCCGTTAACGGTGGAACAGATAATCAATCGTATAAAAAATAAGGATAACACTCGTTATTTTGCGATTCTAAATGATGGTTTGATGATAGGTGCAGTAGAGCTGGACTTTATTGATTGGGATAATAAAAAATGCAATGTCTGCAGATTTCTAATTGAGGAAAAAAGTCGAGGACACGGCTACGGAACAGAGGCCTTAAAGCTTGTTACACAATATGCATTAGATGAATTACATATGAAAAATGTTTATTTGTCGGTCTTTGATTTTAATAAAAACGCTTTAAGATGTTATGAAAAAGCAGGTTACAAAATTATCAGCCAGGAAGTTAGAACAAACGGCTGGTTAGCTTATAAAATGGAGTATATAGCGTGAAAAATATAAGCAAAAGGGGTACATTGTCGCGTACCTCCACTAATTTTACAATGCAATTTGTACCATGCATTACGTGGAGGTTAATAAAGGAGTAGTAATATGAAATTAGTTATAATTTTTGGTCCACAGGCTGTAGGGAAGATGACGGTAGGACAAGAACTTGCTAAAATAACAGACCTAAAGCTATTTCATAATCATATGACGATTGATTTGGTATCAAACTATTTTAGCTATGGTACACCAGAAGGGAAACGGCTTGTCAAGTTATTCCGTCAGGTAATATTCGATTCTGTTTCAAAAAGTGATTTGAGCGGATTAATATTCACTTATGTTTGGGCGTTTAATTACCAAGAAGATTGGGATTATATTAGAGATTTATGCCAACTTTTCGAATCAAGAGGAGCAGATACATATTTTGTTGAGCTTGAGACGGATATTTATACACGTCTTGAAAGAAATAAAACACCAAATAGATTAAGTTGCAAACCAACTAAACGAAATTTGGAATTTACCGAAAGAGATATATTAGATTCTGCAAATAAATATAGATTAAATTCAAATATAGGTGAGATAACAAAAGAAAGTTACCTTAGAATAGATAATACGTTTTTACCACCTGAAAACACTGCAAAGATGATAAAAGACACTTTTAAATTATAGTTAGAGATACTATGCTTACACATACCGGTACACAGACGATAGAAACAGAACGGTTAACCCTTCGCAAATTTACAATTGATGATGCTGATGATATGTTCAAAAACTGAGCAAGTG